>Ga0065165_1000139_pt1 | contig 126209 bp, 118 predicted proteins | sample AraplaMF_Cvi_mMF_FD_63813 | JGI IMG/M metagenome (GOLD analysis project Ga0065165, IMG submission 63813) | Arabidopsis root microbial communities from the University of North Carolina, USA - plate scrape MF_Cvi_mMF (version 2) (version 3) | ecosystem: Host-associated > Plants > Roots >... | reverse complement strand
GCTTTCCGGCCCCCCATCCCTAACCCTTCCCCACCGCAAGCGGGGGGAAGGGGATATCGGCGAGCGGTACGCACTGAAATCCAAAGGCCGGCCGGACAGAGTCATGCCCCAAGATTAGGCACGTTCGCGGCTTGGCCGGAAGCTTTGATTTGGTGCAGATATGATCGCGATTTGAGCCGGAGCGGCGAGCCTTGAGCAAAGACGGTGCGATCTCGGCCCTGCGCGGCCGGCTTCTCTGGTTCGTCGGCGATCCGCACGAGGTCGGCGCGGCCGCGCATCGCTATGTCGAGGACGGTCTGCTCGTCATCGAAGGCGGCCTGATCAAGGCTGCCGGCGAGGCGAAGGAGCTGCTGCCGACGCTGCCGGCCGGCGCTGCGATTACCGATCATCGCCCGCATCTGCTCATGCCGGGCTTCATCGACGCTCATATCCACATGCCGCAGACGCAAGTGATCGCCTCCTATGGCGCGCAACTGATGGAGTGGCTGAACAAATACACCTTCGTCGAGGAGCAGAAGCTGGCGCAGCAGGGCCATGCCGAGAAGCTCTCGGCCTTCCTGCTCGACGAATTGCTGGCGAGCGGCACGACCACGGCAGCCGTCTATTGCTCGGTGCACAAGCAGTCGGCCGAGGCCTTCTTCGCGCAATCGCACCGGCGCAACACCCGCATGATCGCCGGCAAGGTGATGATGGACCGCAATGCGCCGCCGGCGCTGACCGACACGGCCGAGAGTGGCTACGCGGACAGCAAGGAACTGATCAGTCGTTGGCATGGCAAGGGCCGCCAGCTCTATGCGATCACGCCGCGTTTCGCCGTGACCTCGACGCCGGAGCAGATGGCGGCGTCGCAAAGGCTGGTCGCGGAGCACCCGGACTGCTTCGTCCAGACCCATATCAACGAGAACCGGGCCGAGATCGCCTTCGCCAGGGAGCTCTATCCCGATGCCGCCGACTATGCCGGCATCTACGAGGATTACGGTCTGCTGGGCCATAAGAGCCTGCTCGGCCACTGCATCCATATGACCAAGCGTGAATGGCGCGCTTTTGCTGAGCATGGCGCGATCGCGGTGTTCTGCCCGACCTCGAACCTCTTCCTCGGCTCCGGCCTGTTCGACTGGCAAAGGGCGCGGCATGAGGGCGTCAAGGTCGCGGTCGCCACGGATATCGGCGGCGGCACGTCCTATTCGATGCTGCGCACCATGGCCGAGGCCTACAAGATCCTGCAGCTGCAGGGGCAGTCGCTCTCGGCCTTCGAGGCGCTGCACGCGATCACGCTCGGCAATGCTGCGGTGCTCGGCTTAGATCATCTGATCGGCTCGTTCGAGCCGGGGCGCGAGGCCGATGTCGTCGTGCTCGATCCCGCCGCGACAAGGGCGATGGCACACCGGCTGGAGACGGTGCGCGACCTCGCGGAGGAGCTCTTCGTGCTGGTCACGCTCGGTGACGAGCGCAATGTGGTTGCGACCTATGTCGCGGGCGAGCGGGTGGAGTTGCCCCAACAACCCTGAGAACTGTCATCCCGGACAAGCCGCGATAGCGGCGCCGATCCGGGATCCATTCCTGAACCGTTCCGGAATGGGTCCCGGGTCTTCGCTACGCTCCGCCCGGGACGACCGGTGCGGGGATGGTCAACCCAGCACGCCGCCCTTGCGGGCATGATCGAGATAGATCTCGCGCAGGCGGATCGTCGCCGGGCCGGGCGCGCCATTGTGGATGCTGTGGCCGTCGATCGTCGTCACCGGCATCACAAGGCTGGTCGCCGAGGTGATGAAGGCCTCCTCGGCGTCGAGCGCCTCTTCCAGCGTGAATTCGCGTTCCTCGAAGGTAAAGCCGCTTTCGGTTAGGAAGGCGAGCACGGCCGTGCGGGTGATGCCGGGCAGCACCTTGTGCGAGAGCGGGCGCGAGATCAGGGTCCTGTCCTTGACGATCCAGGCGGTCGACGAGGCGCCCTCGGTGACGACGCCGTCCTCGATCATCCAGGCCTCCTGCGCGCCGTTCTCGGCGGCGAACTGCTTGGCCAGCACCGGCGCGAGCAGGTTGACGCTCTTGATGTCGCGGCGCGCCCAGCGCAGGTCCGGCGTGCTGACGACCTTGATGCCGGTCTTGGCCAGCGGGGTGTTGGCAAACTGACGTGCCTGCGTGAACAGGACGAGGGACGCCTTCACACCCTTGGGGAAGGGGAAGTCGCGATCGGCGGCGCCGCGCGAGACCTGCAGGTAGATGCTGCCTTCATCGAGCGCGTTACGGGCGATCAGCTCGTGATGGATCGCGACGAGCTCGGCGCGCGAGCAGGGCAGCTCGAGCCCGATCTCGCCAGCCGAACGTTCGAGCCGCGCGAGGTGCGCCTCGCAATCGACCAGCTTGCCGCCAAGCACCGCCGAGACCTCGTAGATGCCGTCACCGAAGATGAAGCCGCGGTCGAAGATCGAGATCGTCGCCTCTTCCTCGGGAAGATAGGCGCCATTGACGTAGACGGTGCGGCTCATGGGAATGATCTCATGCAGGAAGGACGAACCTTCCTAGCCGAGCCGGGCAGATGAAGCGAGATATCATGCCGGCTTGCCGACCGGCGTCGGATGCAGGGCGGCGCTAGCTGACCGTCTTCGCCTCGAAATGGCGCTGGCGGAAAGCGCGGACCTTGGCGCGATTGCCGCAGACCGCCATCTCGCACCAGCGCCGGAGCCGGTTCTTGGTGGTGTCGAAGAACAGCCAGCCGCAATGGTCGCCCTCGCATTGCTTGATGCGGGCGAGGTTCTGCTGGGTCAGCACGGTCAGCGCCGACAGTGCGATCGGCCCACGGATCGCCTCGCTGAGCGTCTGGCTCGAATCCCACCGCCAGACGAAGCCGTCGCCAAACGGGGACAGCTTGGCGCAGGAGAGGCAATGCGCGTGAACGGACGCGAGCCGCGTCCGATCCTCCTCCGCGGGCGGCTGGCGGCGGCTGAGCGCGGCGCCGATCCGGTAGATCGTGTCGCGCAGATCGAGTGCCTCGGCGAGCAGGCGCGTCGCCAGCGCGGCATCCGCAGCGATCGCGGCCAGCGCAGCGTCCCGGTCGCCGTCGCTAAGCACCTTGGCGTGCCGCGCCCAGATCACGACGTCGCGCCCCTCGCGCAGATGTTCGAGCTCGTTCGGCCCGCCGCGATCCGAGCTGGTGTTGGTGAAGTCGAAGGCGAGCTCGCTGGCGACGAGCGGCAAGGAGCCGGCGCGGCTGGGGCCGCCTGTACGGTCGGTTGTCATGTAACCAGCTATCTCAGATTTACAGGTTAAAGCAAGCGACGTAGCGTCCGGCCACGGCTTGGACCGTGGAGGAGAACGGAGATGAGGACCAATCTGATCGCGATGCTCGCCGCCGGCGCGCTCGCGATGTCGCAAGGCGCGGCGCTGGCGCAGGTCAAGCTCGGCGTCGCCGGCCCGATGACTGGCGCGAGCGCCGCCTTCGGGGCGCAATTGAAGAACGGGGTCGAACAGGCGGTGGCCGATATCAATGCCGCCGGCGGAATCCTCGGCCAGACGATCGCGCTTTCGAGCGGGGACGATGTCGGCGATCCCAAGCAGGGCGTCTCGGTCGCCAACAAATTCGTCGGCGACGGCATCAAGCTCGTCGTCGGCCACTTCAACTCCGGTGTCACCATGCCGGCGTCCGAGGTCTATGCCGAGAACGGCATGCTGATGATCAGCCCCTCGGCGACCAATCCGAAAATCACCGAGCGCGGCCTGTGGAACGTGTTCCGCACCTGTGGCCGCGACGACCAGCAGGGCGTCGTCGCATCCGGCCATATCGCCAAGACCTTCAAGGGCAAGGTGATCGTCGTCGTCCATGACAAGACGACTTACGGCCAGGGTCTCGCCGACGAGACCCGCAAGGGCCTGCACGCCGCCGGCATCAAGGAAGCGCTCTACGAGGGCGTCAACACCGGCGAGAAGGATTTCTCGGCGCTGGTCTCGAAGGTCAAGGCCGCCAAGGCCGATCTGCTCTACTGGGGCGGGCTGCACACCGAGCTCGGCCTGATCGTCCGCCAGATGCGCGACCAGGGCCTGACGACGGTGGTGATGGGCGCCGACGGCATCACCTCCGACGAATACGCCGTCATCGGCGGCCCGGGCACCGAGGGCACGCTGATGACCTTCCCGCCCGATCCGCGCCGGCGTCCTGCTGCGGCCGAGGTGGTCAAGCGCTTCGAGGCCAAGGGCATCAATCCCGAGGCCTACACGCTCTACTCCTACGCCGCGGTCCAGATCATGAAGCAGGCAGCCGAGCAGGCGAAATCGCTCGATCCGAAGAAGATCGCCGCCGCCATGCACTCGGGCATGACCTTCAAGACCGTGCTCGGCGACATGTCCTATGACAAGAAGGGCGACCGCACCAATCTCGACTATACCGTCTACACCTGGAAGAAGGGGGCGGACGGCAAGATCAGCTATGTCGAGAACTGATGGTCAGAGCGTTTTCGAGCGAAGTGGATACCGGTTCGCGTGAAGAAAATGCGATAATAGCAATACTCTAGCCGGTGTCGGTGGCCTCCCCTGGCCGGACACCGATAGGGCGCCGCTTCGCACCAGCGAGGCGGCGTTTTTCATTTCAGCACTTCAGCGCCGCCGCGATCAGGCGCTGGGTGTAGTCCTGCTGCGGCGCCTCGAAGATCGCCTCGGTCGGCCCACGCTCGACCACCCTGCCGTCCTTCATCACCATGATCTCGTCGGCCATGGCACGGACCACAGCGAGGTCATGGCTGATGAAGAGATAGGAGAGATCGTGCGCTGCCTGCAGCTCCTTGAGCAGGGCGACGATGCTCTGCTGCACGGTGCGGTCGAGCGCCGAAGTCGGCTCGTCGAGCACAACCAGCGCCGGATGCAGGATCATGGCGCGGGCAATGGCGATGCGCTGGCGCTGGCCGCCGGAGAATTCGTGCGGATAGCGGTTGCGCAGCGCCGGGTCTAGGCAGACCTCGGTTAGGGCCGCCGCAGCCCGGCGTTCGCGCTCGCTGCGCGACAAGCCGGGCTCATGCACCAGCAGCCCCTCGGTGATGATCTCGCCGACGGTGAGGCGCGGCGAGAGCGAGCCGAACGGGTCCTGGAACACGACCTGCAGGCTGCGGCGCAGGGGCCGCATCGCGGCGCGGTCGAGCGGTGCCAGCGCCCGGTCCTCGAAGCGCACGATGCCGGAGGAGGGCAGGAGCTTGAGCAGGGCGCGTCCGAGCGTCGACTTGCCCGAGCCGGATTCGCCGACGATGCCGATGGTCTGGCCGCGCCTGACAGTCAGGTCGACGCCGTCGACCGCATGCAGCGTCACTTTCTCGCGCTTGAGGAAGCCGCGCGACAGGTCGAAGGAGACGCGCAGGTCGCGCGCTTCGAGCAGTATAGGCGCGCCGGGCGGCGGCGGTGCCTTATCGCCATGCGGCTCAGCCGCGAGCAGTGCCCTGGTGTAGGGGTGCTGCGGCGCCTCGAAGATCGCGTGCGCCGGGCCGCTTTCGACGACGTCGCCGGCCTTCATCACATAGACGCGCTCGGCATATTTGCGGACCAGGCCGAGATCGTGGCTGATCAGGATCACCGCCATGCCGAGCCGCTGCCTGAGCTCGGCGATCAGCGCCAGGATCTCGGCCTCGATGGTGACGTCGAGCGCCGTGGTCGGCTCGTCGGCGATCAGGATGTCGGGATCGTTGGCGAGCGCCATCGCGATCATCACGCGCTGGCGCTGGCCGCCGGAGAGTTCGTGCGGGTAGGAATCGAGGCGGCGTTCCGGATGTGGAATGCGCACTAGCTTCAGGAGCTCCAGCGCCCGCGCCCGTGCCGCTTTGCGCGACAGGCCCTGATGCTTGCGCAGGGGCGCCGCCATCTGCGTGCCGATCCGGAAGAGCGGATCGAGCGAGGTCATCGGCTCCTGGAAGATCATCGCGAGCTTCTTGCCGCGATAGCTGTTCAGCACCGCCGGCGGCAGCTTGAGGAGATCGACCTCGCGATAGCGGATTGCGCCGGAGACCTCGCCATTGCTGGCGAGCAGGCCCATCGCCGCCATCACGCTCTGGCTCTTGCCGGAACCGGATTCGCCGACGACGGCGACGAACTCGCCAGGGCCGACATCGAGATCGATGCCGCGCACCGCCACGCACGGGCCGTCATTGGTGCGGAATCGCACCTTGAGGTCGCGGATGGCGAGGATGGGTTCGCCCGCCATCTCAGCGATCCCTGGGGTCGAGCGCGTCACGCAGGCCGTCGCCGAGGAAGTTGAGTGAGAACAGCGTCGTCACCAGGAAGGCGGCCGGGAAGATCAGCATCCACGGGGTCGCCTGGATGGCACGGGCGCCGTCCGAGATCAGCACGCCCCAGCTCGTCATCGGCTCCTGTACGCCGAGGCCGAGGAAGGAGAGGAAGCTCTCCAGCAGGATCACCTTCGGCACCAAGAGGGTGACGTAGACGATGACCGGTCCGAGCGTGTTGGGGATGACATGGCGTCTGAGGATGCCGCCGGTCGAGACCCCGAGCGCCTCGGCCGCCAGCACATAGTCCTGCCGCCTGATCGAGAGCGCCTGGCCGCGGACGATGCGGGCCATGTCGAGCCATTCGATCGCGCCGACGGCGAGGAACATCAGGATGAAGTTCCGGCCGAAGAAGACGACGAGCAGGATGACGAAGAAGATGAAGGGCAGCGAATAGAGCACGTCGACGATGCGCATCATCACCATGTCGATGCGTCCGCCGAGATAGCCGGCGGTCGCGCCATAGGCGACGCCGATCACCAAAGCGACGCCGGTGGCGAGCATGCCGATCGCGAGCGAGACCCGGCCGGCGATCAGCGTGCGGGTGAGCAGGTCGCGGCCGTTCGAGTCGGTGCCGAACAGGAAGTACTGGCGCTTGATCGGGACCTCCAGGCTGAGCCGGCGACCCTCTTGCGCATTGGCGGTGATCGCCGGCGTGCCGAACTGGTCGGAGCGGTCGAAATAGACCAGCAGGCGCTGGTCGATCGGCCGCTGCGCGGTCAGCACCAGCCTGACCCGCGTCGCCTCTGCCACGACCTCGCTGGGCGTCGCCCTGATACGGGAGGCGATGCGCTGGACCGCGGCTGGCAGGGCTTCGGCTTTGGGATAGGACGAGAGGCTGGCGGGAACGCGGACATAGTCCTGATAGACCCGGTCGTAAGGATGGCCGGTCAGCAACGGGCCGAAGGCGCAGGCCAGTGTCATCAGCGCCAGCACGATAAGGCTCGCCACTGCGGCGCGGTTGCGCAGCAGGCGGATGCGGGCGTCCTGCCAGAGTGAGCGGCCGATGGGCGGGGTGGGGAGGGCGGCAAGGTCGCTCATCGGCTCAATCCAGCCTGACGCGCGGGTCGAGCAGCGCGTAGAGCACGTCGACCACCAGGTTGAAGAGCAGCACGAAGATCGCGACCACGACGACCGTGCCCATCACCAGCGTGTAGTCGCGGTTGAGCGCGCCCTCGACGAAATACCGCCCGATCCCGGGAATGCCGAAGATCGTCTCGACCACGACCGAGCCGGTGAGCAGGCTTGCCGCTGCCGGCCCGAGGTAGGAGACGACCGGCAGCGCTGCGCCGCGCGCGGCGTGCAGCGCGATGGTCGTGGTCGAGAGGCCTTGTGCTCGAAGCGTACGGATATGGTTGGCGCGCAGTGTCTCGATCATCGCCGCGCGCGTCATCCGGGCGATCACGGCGATCTGCGGCAAGGCGAGCGTCACGACCGGCAGCACGCTGTTGCGGAAGGCGCCGCCATTCCAGCCGCCGACCGGCAGCCAGGCGAGCGTGAGCCCGAAGACGATCTGCAGCACCGGCGCGACGACGAAGTTCGGGATGGTGATGCCGGCGGTGGCGAAGCCGATCACCGCATGGTCGGCGGCGCCGTTCTGGCGGAAGGCCGCGAGCGCGCCGAGCGGGCCGCCGATGGCGAGCGCCAGCAGCAGCGCGCAGGCCCCGAGCCGCATCGAGACCGGCAACCCCTGCGCGAACAATTCGGCGATCGAGAAGTCGCGGAAATAGAAGGACGGGCCGAAGTCGCCCCGCAGCAGGGCGGCGAGATAGGTCAGGTATTGCTGGAGCAGCGGCTGGTCGAGCTTGTAGATGCGCCGCAGGTTCTCCATCACCTTGGCTTCGAGCGGTTGTTCGAGATCGAACGGCCCGCCCGGCGCGACGCGCATCAGGAAGAACGAAATCGTCACGATCACGAACAGGGTCGGGATCGCGGCGGTCAGGCGGCGCAGGATGTAGGTGAGCACGAGCTGGGTTCAAGCCCCTGGCCCGGCAGGCCAGGGGCGTCTGTCTATTAGGGCTTCAGGCTCATGAACCGCGTCGGCAGTGCACCGCGCAGGTTCTGCTGGAAGCCCTGCAGCTTCGGCGAGACCAGGTTCTTCGAGGAGTAGTAGAGGACCGGGATCCAGGGCACGTCGGCGGCGAGGATCGCGTCAGCTTCGCGCAGGATCGCGGCGCGCTTGGCGATGTCGATCTCGTCGGCCGCCTGCTTCATCAGCGCATCGAATTTCGGGTTGTTGTACTTGCCCGAGTTGAAGCCGGTATTGTCGCTCTGGAACAGGAACAGGAAGTTCTGCGGATCGGAGTAGTCGCCGATCCAGCCATAGCGGGCGATGTCGAAATCGCCGCCGTCGCGCAGCAGGGCGAAGTGGGTCTTGCCGTCGGTGTTGATGAAGCTGGTCTCGACCCCGATCGCCTTCCACTGCTCGGCGATGGCGATGACGGTGCGGCGGTTGTTGTCGGTGGTGTTGTAGCGCAGCTGGACCCTGAGCGGCATGCCCGGTCCGAAGCCCGCAGCGGCGAGCAGTTTCTTGGCCTCGTCCTCGCGGTCGAGCGGGGAGGTGCCCTTGAAGTCGGCTTCGGCGCGCTCGCCGTAATTGCCGATATTCGGCGGAATCACGCCATAGGCCGGCAGCATGGTGCCGCCCCAGATTTCGTCGGCGATGAACTCGCGGTCGATCACCAGCGAGAGCGCGCGGCGCACCCGGATGTCGTCGAACGGCTTCTTGGCGGTGTTGATGATCAGGAAATAGGTGCCGAGATAGGGCGAGATCCTGACCTGCTCCTTGCCGAGCTTCTCGCGCAATTGCTGGACCTGGTCGGCCGGGATGTCCGAGGTCATCTGCAGCTCGCCGGCCTGGAAGCGGCGGGCGGCGGCGGAGAAATCGGGCGTCGGATAGTAGATGACCGTGTCGATCTTGACGTTCGCGGCGTCGTGGAAGTTCTTGTTCTTCTCCAGCCGGATATGCGAATTCGGCACGAACTCCTTCAGCGTGTAGGCGCCGTTCGAGACCCAGTTCTCCGGCTTGACGAAGTCCTTGCCGAATTTCTGGACGGAAGCCGGATGGACCGGCAGCCCGGTCTGGTGCGTCAGCAATTCCAGGAAATAGGGCGTCGGCCGCTCCAGCGAAATCTCGAGCGTACGCTCGTCGACCGCCTTGACGCCCAGGTCTTCGAGCTTGGCCCCTTCGCCTGCCTTGTTGATCTTCTCGGCATTGCGGATCGGGTAGAGGATGTTGGCGTATTTGGCACCGGTCTCCGGATTGACCATGCGCCGGAACGAGAAGACGAAGTCACCAGCCGTGACCGGGTCGCCATTCGACCATTTGGCGTTGGCGCGCAGCTTGAAGGTGTAGCTCTTGCCGTCCGGCGCCATCGTCCAGCTTTCGGCGACACCGGGCACGACCTCGCCGTTGATGTGGTGGATCACCAGGCCTTCGGAGAGGTCGCGCAGCAGATGGGCCTCGCTCACCGTCGAAGTCTTGTGCGAATCGAGCGTTTCGGGGTCGCCGTCATTGCCGCGATGGAACACGACCTGCGCCATGGCGGCGCCGGCAAAGCCTGCGAGCGCAAGAAAAAGGCCGCTCGCCAGCGCGAGCGGCCGGATGACGCGCCTGATACCGGACTGACGGTGGATCTCACGCATGAGAGCTCTCCGAACGTTTCGCACGGGCCCCTTTCCCGCTCCTGAAACGAAGTATGAGCCTATCGCGCGCCGCCCGCCAAGAGCGAAAAGCCGGTATCAACCGCTCAGCTTAAGTGCCTGTCTCGCTTTCGAAAGCTGGCTCAGAATTCAGGTGAGCCAGCGCTTTGCCAAGGTCAGCCGGCAGCGGCCCGCCCTTGCGCTTCGGCGACTGCGACCGCCGTCATGTTGACCACGCCGCGCGCCGTCACATTGCCGGTGAGGATATGCACCGGCTTGGCGGCGCCGATCAGGATCGGCCCGACCGGAAGCGCATCTCCCAGCACCTTGGCGAACTGATAGGCGATGTTGGCGGCGTCGAGATTGGGGAAGATGAGGACGTTGGCGACGCCCTTGAGCCGCGAGGAGGGCAGTACCCGGTCGCGGATGGCGGCGATCAGCGCGGTGTCGGCCTCCATCTCGCCATCGCATTCCAGCTCCGGCGCGCGCTCGCGGATCAGGGCGAGCGCCTTGCGCATCTTGATCGAGGACGGCGTGTCGGCCGCGCCGAAGTCGGAATGCGACAGCAGCGCGATCTTCGGCTCGATACCGAAGCGCTCGACATGGCTGGCCGCCAGGATGGTCGTGTCGGCGATCTCCTCGGCCGTCGGATCGTGCCGGACATGGGTATCGGCGAGGAAGAAGGCGCCCTTGCTGGTGATGATCAGGGTCATCGCCGCGATGTCGCAGACGCCGGGCTCCAGCCCGATGATGTCGCGGATATGGCGGAGCCGTGAGAGGAAGCGGCCCTCCAGGCCGGTGATCATCGCATCGGCCTCGCCGCGGACGACGGCGAGTGCGGCGATCACGGTGTTGTTGGTGCGCACCAGCGAGCGTGCCGCCTCCGGCGTGATGCCGCGCCGGCCGGCGATGTCGAGATAGGTCTGGACATAGTCGCGATAGCGCGGATCGTCCTCGGGGTTGACCAGCTCGCAATCGATGCCGGGGCGGATCGACAGGCCGAAGCGCTTGACGCGGGTCTCGATCACCGAGGGTCGGCCGATCAGGATCGGGATCGCCATGCCTTCCTCGATCGCGATCTGCGCGGCGCGCAGCACGCGCTCATCCTCACCCTCGGCATAGATCACCCGCTTCGGATCGGCCTTGGCCTTGGCGAAGAGCGGCTTCATCAGGAAGCCGGAGCGGAAGACGAAGCGCGACAGGTCTTCGCGATAGGCCTCGAGGTCGAGCAGCGGCTTCTTGGCGACGCCGGTCGTCATCGCCGCCTCGGCCACGGCCGGGGCGATACGCAGGATCAGGCGCGGATCGAACGGGTTGGGGATCAGCGAGGTCGCGCCGAAGGTCGAGGCCTCGCCGCCATAGGCGCGTGCCGCGACATCGGAGGTCGCCTCGCGGGCGAGCGCAGCGATGGCGCGCACGGCGGCGAGCTTCATCGGCTCGTTGATCGTCGTCGCCTGCACGTCGAGCGCGCCGCGGAAGATGTAGGGGAAGCAGAGGACGTTGTTGACCTGGTTCGGATAGTCCGAGCGGCCGGTGCAGATCATCGCGTCGGGGCGGACGGCGAGCGCGTCCTCCGGCGTGATCTCGGGATTGGGATTGGCGAGGGCCAGGATCAGCGGCTTCTGCGCCATCTGCTTGGCCATCTCAGGCTTCAGCACGCCGGCGGCGGAGAGGCCGAGGAAGATGTCGGCGCCGCCGATGACGTCGGCGAGCGTGCGGGCGTCGGTCTCCTGCGCATAGACCTCCTTCCAGCGGTCCATCAGCGCCGTGCGGCCCTTGTAGACCACACCTTCCAGGTCGGTGATCCAGATGTTCTTTCGGCTGGCACCGAGCTCGACCAGGAGGTTGGTGCAGGCCAGCGCCGCAGCGCCGGCGCCGGAGACGACGATCTTGACCTCGGCGATCTTCTTGGCCGCGAGGTCGAGCGCGTTCAGGACGGCGGCGCCGACGATGATCGCCGTACCGTGCTGGTCGTCATGGAAGACCGGGATGTTCATCCGGGCCTTCAGCTTCTCCTCGATCTCGAAGCATTCGGGACCCTTGATGTCCTCGAGATTGATGCCGCCGAAGGTCGGCTCCAGCGCCGCGACCACCTCGACGAACTTGTCGATCGCCTTCTGCTCGACCTCGATGTCGAAACAGTCGATGCCGGCGAATTTCTTGAACAGGACGGCCTTGCCTTCCATCACCGGCTTGGACGCCAGCGGGCCGATATCGCCGAGGCCGAGCACGGCGGTGCCGTTGGTGATGACGGCGACGAGGTTCTGGCGCGAGGTCAGCTCGGCCGCCTCGCTCGGGTCGTCGACGATCGCCTCGCAGGCCGCGGCGACGCCGGGCGAATAGGCCAACGCCAGGTCGCGCTGGTTGCCGAGCGGCTTGGTCGCCTGGATCTCGAGCTTACCGGGCTTGGGAACGCGGTGGTAGACGAGCGCGCCCGAACGAAGATCCGCCGACAAGGTGCTCTTAGCCATCCCACGCTTCCTCTGCGCTGCCGTTGTGATTTGAGGAGGTCGCGCGGAAACGGGTGGGCGTCAAGCAGGGGCAGGCGGCGAAAGACTTGTGCCGCGATAAAAACAGCGCAGTGCCCGCCCGATAAGCGCTGCCTGATGGGCCAAAGCCGCCGGATGCGGGGTGCGTGAAACAGCCGTGAAACAAAACTAAACATTACAAAGAAATAATGATTTCAAAGGCCTCCGCTGTTGCAGACTGCCTCTCACCGTACCCGTGCGGATTTGATCCTGACGGGTCGCCCTTGGGAGGGGTTGATGGAAGCGACGCGCTCCGCCTTCGAAGAAGTCGTCTCGCTGCGACAGGCCAAGCAGCTGATCCAGTGTATGGCGCATGAGCAGAGCTTCCTGTTGCTCTCGCCGCCGGGCCTCGGCAAGTCCGAGCTGGTCTATGAGGCTGCACGCGAGGCGGGCCTGCCCTGTCGCTCGCTGCTCGGCACCCAGATCGCTCCGGAGGATGTCAGCGGCATCCCGCGTATCGTTGGCGAACGCTCGATCTTCTGCCCGCCGCGCGTGCTGCTGCCGGAGAAGCCCGAGCCGTTCTGCCTGTTCCTTGACGAATTGCCGGCCTGCTCGCCCGATGTCCAGAAGGCCTTCTATTCGCTGCTGCTGGAGCGGCGGCTCGGCGAGCATGCCCTGCCGAAAGGCACCTGGGTCGTCGCCGCCGGCAACCGCCTGCAGGACCGTGCCCTGGTGCGGGCGATGAGCTCGGCCCTGGTCAACCGCGTCACCATCCTGCAATTGCGCGTCGATACCGCCGATTGGCTGGCCTGGGCCCAGCGCGCCGGCGTGCGCGCCGAGATCCGCAGCTTCATCTCGACCATCCCTGATGCGCTGATGCGGCCGGTGCCGGCCGAGCCCGTGCCGTTCTCGACGCCGCGGGCCTGGACGCTGCTGTCGCGGGCACTCGACATGGCGCAGAAGGCCGGCTTCCTCAGCAACGAGCTCAGGCGCGCGCTCGCCTTCGGCCGGCTCTCGCCGGAGGACGCCGTGGTGTTCTGCGCGCTCGCCGAGGATTCGATCGGCGCTGTACGTCCGCTCGAGGAGTACCTGCGCAAGCCCGAGCTGCTGCCGAAGGGCGATTCGGCCCGCTGGTTCATCCTCGACTGCATCCGCCAGTTCGTCAGGGATGGCCGCGCCGAGGGCATCAAGCCGGCAGTGATCAACCGCTTCCTGCGCAGCCTCTCCCATGAGCACCAGCTTCTCGTCCTCAACGACATGGTCGAGACCTGGGGGGCGCTCGGGGCGGACCGGGCCATGTACGAGATCCTGCGCAAGGTCGCGGCATGAGCATGGCATCCGATCTTCCGGCTGCCGACCGCGCCACCCATGCGCGGATCATGCGCGGCCTGCGGCTGGTGACGGTGCCGTTCCCGCATCTGGCCGGGCTTGCCGCCGCCGCGCGCGTCGAGTTCGACGAACGCGTGCCGACCATGGGCGTTTTCGCCTCCGGCCGGCTGCTGGCGAACCCGGCGTTCACGGCGAGGCTCTCCGCTGACGATCTCGTCTTCGTGCTGGCCCATGAGCTGCTGCATCTGGCGCTGCGGACCCATGACCGGGCCCGCGGCAGCGCCGCGCTCGAGTTCAACTACGCCCACGACTACATCATCAACGACATGCTGCGGCATGCGCTCGGCACCACGACGATCCCGGCGGGCGGGCTCGATATGCAAGGCGCACGCGAGCGCTCGGCCGAGGACATCGTGCTGGAGATGCGCCGCACCGGTAGCTACATGCCCTCGCGGACGCAGGTCTGGGAAGGGCATGTCGTCACCGTCGAGCAGGTGCTCGGTGCGGCGCGGCAGGCACCTCCCGGCGCGATGGGCGATGCGCTCGACGCGCAGCGCGAGCGCGAGCTTTTCCCCGAAGACAGCGCCGACCAGGCCGAGCGCGCGCGAGCGGTACGCGACCTCGCTGGCCGCGGCATGGTGCTGGCGAAGGCGATGGGCGCCTTGCGCGGCAGAGGTGACAGCACTGGCGGCCAGCAGCAGAAGGTGCTGGCCCAGCGCGGCTTCTTCCACACGCCCTGGCATGTCGCGCTCCAGGCCTGGCTCGAAGGCGCAGCGCCGGGCGAGCGCACCTATACCCGCGCCTCGCGCCGCGGCCACGATCGCAGCGACGTCGTCATGCCCGGCCGCAAGCGCCATTCCTGGATGCTGAACGTCATCCTTGATACCAGCGCCTCGATGGGCGACGACATCCCGAAGGCGCTCGGTGCCATCGCCGATTTCTGCGATGCGGCCGGCGTCGACGAGATCCGCGTCGTCCAGTGCGACACGGTCGTCACCTGCGACGAGGTGCTCTCACCGGCGGCACTCGCCGACTACCAGATCAGCGGCTATGGCGGCAGCGACCTCACGCCGGCGCTCGCCGCATTGGCGGACGATCCGCGCGTCAATTCTGCGATCGTCATCACCGACGGTGACATCTCCTACCCGAGCGAGGCCGTGCCCTATGCGGTGCTGTGGGCGCTGCCGAAAGCGTCAGCCTCGTTCCAACCTTCTTATGGGCGAGTAGTCGTCATGCAAGCCGGAGGCGCATTGTGAAGGTCGTTCAGGATCTCGTCGCCTATTTCGACAAGCGCGGAAAACTCTCGCGCCGGCAACTCAAGACGCTGCTCGATCAGAACTCCATCGCCTCGGACGCGCCGACCAACATGCACGGGCTCTGCGAGAAGGTCGGCGCCGTCTACTATTTCCGCGTCACCGGTGTCCTCGAAGGTCAGCTCTGGGGCACGGACATCTATAGCGGCGATTCCACGATCGGCGCCGCCGCCGTCCATATGGGCCTGCTCAAGCCGGGCAAGGCAGGCGTCTTCCGGGTGACGGTGGTGACGCCGCCGGAGGAGTTCCCCGGCACCGAGCGCAACGGCGTCACCAGCACCCAGTATGGGCGCTATCAGTACGCTTGGCAGCTTTCACCGCTTTGATCCTAGGCCTCAGGCCGCCAGCGCGCCGACGCCGCCATCGTGCAGATGGCAGGCGGCGACATGGCCGGTCGCGATCTCCTTCAGCGCCGGGCGCTCGGCCTTGCAGCGCGGCCCGGCCTGCGGGCAGCGCGGGTGGAAATGGCAGCCGGTCGGCGGGTGCAGCGGCGAGGGGATCTCGCCCTTGAGCGGGGCGAAGCGCTTCTTGCGGGCGCTGATCGTCGGGACGTTGGCGAGCAGCGCTTGCGCGTAGGGGTGCTGCGGGCCCTTGAACAATTCGCTCGCCGGCGCCGCTTCGACGACGCGGCCGAGATACATGATCACGACCCGGTCGGAGAGGTGCCTGACCACCGAGAGATCATGGCTAATGAAAAGATAAGTCAGGTTAAGTTCGTCACGCAGCTTCATGAAAAGATTCAGGACTTGGGCCTGAATCGATACATCAAGTGCGGCCACGCTCTCGTCGCAGACGAGGAATTGCGGCTTTACCGCCAGCGCCCGCGCAATGCCGATGCGGGCGCGCTGGCCGCCGGAGAACTGGTGCGGATAGCGGCGCCGATAGGTCGAATCGAGGCCGACCCGGTCGAGCATCTCGGCGACATAGGCGTCCTGCTGCGCCTTCGGCACCAGCCCGTGCACGACCGGCGCCTCGCCGACGATGTCGGTGACGCGAAGGCGCGGGTTGAGCGAGGACATCGGGTCCTGGAAGATCATCTGGATCGCGAGCGTCGCCGCCTTGCGCTCCTCGGCCGACATCTCGTTGGTATAGCGCCCGCGCCAGGAGACGCGGCCGGAGCTGGCATGGTGGACGCCGGCGACGACGCGCCCGAGCGTCGACTTGCCGCAACCGGATTCGCCGACGAGCCCGACCACTTCGCCCTGGCGGATCGAGAGATCGACGCTGTCGACGGCATGGACGGTCTGCTCGCTGTAATTGGCGCCGAGCAGGTTGGCGAATTTCGAGGCGGCATCGAGCGGCTTGGTAAAGCGCTTTGAGACGCCTTCGAGCGTCAGGATCGGCGTGCTCATGCCGCAACTCCGGCGAGGTTCAGCGGGTGGTGGCAGCGTACGCCGCGCTCGCCCGGGAACGGGGTGACGTCAGGGGCGCTGGCGAGGCAATCGGCCTGCGCATAGTCGCAGCGCGCCGCGAAGGCGCAGCCCTGCGGCAGGCGTGCCAGCGACGGCGTCGAGCCTCTGATCTGGCGCAAGGGTGCGCCGGGCTCGCCCTCGGCCGGCAGCGATCCCAGCAGGCCGTTGGTGTAGGGATGGAGCGGGCTGTCGAGCACCGGATCGACCGCGCCGGTCTCGACGATGCGGCCGGCATACATCACCGCGATCCGGTCGGCGAGGCCGGCGACGACGCCGAGATCATGGGTGATCCAGACCAGCGCCGTGCCGGTATCGGCGCAGAGGCTTTGCATCTCCGCCAGGATCTGGCTCTGGATGGTGACGTCGAGCGCCGTGGTCGGCTCGTCGCAGATGATCAAGGGCGGGCGGTGCAGCAGCGCGATCGCGATCGCGACGCGCTGGCGCATGCCGCCGGAGAACTGGTGCGGATAGGCGTTGAGCCGCTCCTCGGGCGAGGGGATGCCGACCTTGGCGAGGGCGTCGCGGGCGCGCTCGCGGGCCGCCTTGTGCGAGACCTTGTCATGGGCGGTGACGGCCTCGATCATCTGCGTATCGACGCGCAGGACCGGGTTCAGCGTCATCATCGGATCCTGGAAGATCATCGCGACCTCGCGGCCGCGGACCTTGCGGAAGCCTTCCTCGTCGAGCCCGACCAGCTCCTTGCCGTTGAGCTTGATCGAGCCCTCGACGATTCTGCCGGGCGGGTCGATCAGGCCCATCACCGAGAAGCCGGTGACCGACTTGCCCGAGCCGGACTCGCCGACGAGGCCGAGGACCTCGCCGCGATCGACCCGGAACGAGACGCCGTCGACCGATTTGACAGTGCCGGCGCGGGTGAAGAAATGGGTCTTGAGGCCGCTGACTTCGAGAACGGGCGCCATGCTCACTTCTCCAGCCGCGGGTTGAGCACGTCGCGCAGGCGGTCGCCGACCAGATTGATCGAGACGATCGTCATCAGCAGCGCAAAGCCGGGGAAGACCGAGATCCAGTAGCTGCCTGAGAGCATGTACTGGAAGCCGTTGGCGATCAGCACGCCGAGCGAGGGCTCGGTCTGCGGCAGGCCGACACCGAGGAAGGACAGCGTCGCTTCCAGCGAGATCGCATGGGCCGTTTGCACGGTGACAATGACGATGACGGGGGCGAGGCAGTTCGGCAGGATGTGCCGGAAGACGGTGCGGGCATGGGACAGGCCGAGAGACTGCGCCGCCTCGACATATTCCTTGCGCCGCTCGACCAGCGCCGAGCCGCGCACGGTGCGGGCGTAATAGGCCCATTGCACCATCACCAGCGCGATGATGATCTTGTCGACGCCCTTGCCGAGGCCCGCGACCAGGATCAGCGCGACCAGCACCGAGGGCAGCGAGAGCTGCAGGTCGACAAGGCGCATGATCGCGTTCTCGGTGCGCCCGCCGGCATAGGCAGCGATCAGGCCGATCGCCGCGCCGATGCTCGCCGCCAGGATGCCGGAGAACGCGCCGACCATCAGCGAGATGCGCAGGCCGTAGAGGATGCCTGAGAGCAGGTCCCGGCCGACGCCGTCCGAGCCGAGCCACATGGTGAAGCCCTCGCCCGAGACCGAGCCCGGCGGCTGGCGCGAATCCATCACGTCGACGCTGGCGAGATCGTAAGGGTTCTGTGGCGCGATCAGCGGCGCAGCGATCGCGAGCAGGACGATCAGAATGAAAAGGGCGAGGCCGAACAGCGCCAGCCGGTCCTCGACGAAGGAGCGGACGAAGCGCCGGAACGGCGTCTCCTCCTTGGCGGGGGCGGCCGGCGGCTGGGCCGCGGCGGTGGGCAGGGCGGCGTCGCTCATGATGTCGCCTCCGTCAGGCGCACGCGTGGGTCGAGCGCCGAATAGATCAGGTCGACCAGGAGGTTGATGGTGACGAACAGCACGACGACGACCATGACGTAAGCCACGATCACCGGCCGATCGAGCCGGGTGATCGCCTCGAGCAGCAGGCGGCCCATGCCCGGCCAGGCGAAGATCGTCTCGGTCACCACCGAGAAGGCGACGAGCGAGCCGAATTCCAGCCCGAGCACCGTGACGATCGGGATCATGATGTTCTTGAGGATGTGGACGCCGATGATCCGGCCCTGCGACAGGCCCTTGGCCCGGGCGAACTTGACGTAGTCCATCAGCGCCGCCTCGCGTGCGCCGGCTCGCGCCAGGCGGATCACCAGCGAGATCTTGAGCAGCGCCAGGTTGAACGCCGGCAGGGCGACATGCTGCCAGCCCTGGAGCGAGAGCAGCGAGGTCTCGAAGCCGAGGATCGAGACGGTCGGCCCGCGCCCCGTCGCCGGCAGCCAGCCGAGGCTGACCGCGAAGGTCAGGATCAGCATCAGCCCGACCCAGAAAGTCGGCAGCGAGAAGCCGAGGATGGAGACCGCCATGATGAAGCGCGACAGCCGGCTCTCCGGCTTCAGGCCGGCATAGAGGCCGAGCGGCAGGCCGATCACGACCGCCATCACAAGCGCGACGAAGGCGAGCTCCAGGGTCGCCGGCATGCGGCTGAGGATCAGCTTGATCGCGGATTCGCCATGGACGAAGGAGCGGCCGAGATCGCCCTGGGCGGCATTCTTCAGGAAGACCAGGAACTGTTCCCAGATCGGCCGGTCGAGTCCGAGGGCGCGGGCCGTCTCGGCGATCTGCTGCTGGTCCATCTCCGGAGAGATCAGCATGTAGATGGGATCGCCGACGACGTTCACGCCGAAGAAGACGATCACGAGCATCGCCGCGATGACGAAGAGGGCTTGCGCCAGGCGGCGCAGGACGAATGCCAGCATGGTCCGGGGCCTTCCGGATCGGAGTGCGGAACGTCACCCCATTCGGCTGGGCCGATAGGGTGACGTCTTCGCATTTCAACAAGAAAAGAGTGTCGCGCGGTCCGGACCGGGCATCAAGCCGGCCCGGCCCGGATCGACGGAGCCGGTTATTCCTTACGGATGCCGGTCGCGAGCGTGTACTCATCGGTGCGGGCCTGCACCTTGACGCCCTTGCGCGAGGCCCAGGTGTTCAGCTGGTAGTGCGTCGGGATCAGGCCGACATCGTTCATGCTGATCTCCATCGCCTCGGCCAGAGCGGTGTCGCGCTTGGCGTCGTCGACGGTACGCAGTGCCTCGTCCAGCTTGGCGTCGAAGGCGGGGTTGGAGTAGCGGCCGCGATTGGTCGCGCCCATGCCCTTCTTCGGGTCGAAGGTGGCGAGCAGCGCCTTCAGCGAATCCGAGGATTCACCGGTACCGGCGCCCCAGCCGACCAGGATGAACGAGAACTCAGGCACATTGCCCTGGCCGCCCTGCGAGGCGCGGGTGAAGAAATTCGCCGAAGGCAGCGTCTCGACCTCGGTCTCGATGCCGAGGCGCGAGAACATCTGCGCCACGGCCTCAATGATCTTGGTGTCGTTGAGATAGCGGTTGATCGGGCCGTGCAGCTTCATCTTGAAGCCGTTGGGATAGCCGGCTTCGGCGAGCAGCTTCTTGGCGCCGTTGAGGTCGAAGGCGACCGGCTTCAGCTTCTTGGAGGTGCCGAAGAAGCCGTCGGGCAGGAGCTGGCCGGCGGGGATCGCCTCCTTCTCCATGATGCGCTCGACGATGCCCGGGCGGTTGATCGCCATCGACAGCGCCTGGCGGACCTTGAGGTTGCGCAGCGGGTTCTTGATCTCAGAGCCGTCCTTGCCCTTGATGAAGGGCGAGACCTCGCGGAAGTGATCCATGTGGAAATAGATCACCCGGTTCGAGACCGTGCTCGAGACGCTGAGCTTGGCATCGCCCTTGAGGCGGGCGACGTCGGAGGTCGGCACGTTCTCGATCACGTCGAGATCACCGGCGAGCAGCGCCGCGACGCGGGTCGGCGCCGAGGTGATCATCCGGAAGGTAACCTTCGACCAGGGCTCCTTGCCGCCCCAGTAATTCTCGTTCGGGGTGAGCACCACGCGGTCGCCCGCGACGTATTCGGCCTGCTTGTACGGGCCGGTGCCGCCGGCGGCGCATTTGCCGAGGTTGAAGTCCTCGGTGGTGGTGTCCTTGCACTTGGCCGAGATGATGCCGAACGTCGACAGATCGGTCGGGACCAGCGGAGCCGGCTCCGTGGTCTTGATCCGGATCGTGTAGTCGTCGACCTTGCTGAACTCCTTGCCGCGGACATAGGCGTTGAAGCTCGACGGGCTCTTCGGCACGTTCGGGGCGCGCTGCATGGTGGCGATCACGTCGTCCGCGGTGAACGGCGAGCCGTCATGGAACTTGACGTTCTTGCGCAGCTTGAATTCCCAGGTCGTATCGTCGACCGCTTTCCAGCTCTCGGCGAGCGCCGGCTTCAGCGCCTGCTTCTCATCCTGCCCGACCAGCGGCTCGTAGATATGGCGCGCCATCAGGTTGTTGGGGGTGAGGTTGTGGTAGTGCGGGTCGAGCGAGCTGAGCTCGGCCGACAGGCCGATCTTGAGCTCCTGGGCCGATGCGATGCCGGCGATGCCGATGACCGGAGCCGCCAGAATGGCGAGCTTGAGAGCTTTCAGCCCCTTGGCGCTGAACGTTTTCATTCCGAACCTCCCGATGGCTTTGAGGCGCCATCTTTCACAACTGAGCCGCGCGTGGCGAGTCGCCGGATTGGCCGGTCTGCCCCTGATCTCGCCCGCCCCGGCTTGTAGAACGATTTCATATACCTGTAAATTATACGGCGAGCGCTATCATATAATCCAGACGCATAAATGGATGCGAGCCGCGGATAGGGTGGGGGTGACCATGGCGAATATGGCAAGCACCGATCGGCGGCCGCCGAGCCTGCGCGAACTCGAGGTGCTGCAGGCTATGATCGCGACCCGCAAGACGGTGGCAGCAGCGCAGATGCTCGGCATCTCGCAGCCCGCGGTGTCGCGGGCGCTCGCCGCGCTGGAAGCCCATGTCGGCCGCCCGCTGTTCGCGCGCGAAGGCGGCAGGCTTGTGCCCACTGCAGACGCCTTTGCGCTCGACGCAGAGGCGCAGCCGATCTTTGCGGCACTGGAACGGCTGAACAGCTGGCCTGGGCAGGCCGTCCAGGCGAGCGTGCTGCGCATCGCGACCCCGCCGACCCTGGCCCAGTTCGTCCTGCCGCCGGTTCTGGCGGAGTTTCGCCGGCAGGAGCCCGATGTCGTGGCGAATGTCGAGATCGACACCAGCTCGACCGTGATTTCGCAGGTCGCGGACCGTGCCGTCGATCTGGGGCTGGTCGACATGTCGGCCTCGCATATCGGCATCCATGGCGAGGTGGTCCGGGAAGCCGTCGCGCATGTCCTGATGCCCGAGGGGCACTCGCTCGCCGATCGCGAGCTGTTGAGCCCGCAGGACCTCGCCGACGAGCCGATCATAGCCCTTGCGCGGCGCTTTCCCGAGCGTATCGAGGTGGAGCAGGCCTTTGCCGACGCCGGCGTGGCGCTCCGCCTGGTCGGCGAGGGCACGGCGGCCGTTTTCGTCGCGGAGATGGTCAGGCAGCGCGTCGGGCTCGCCTTGCTGAACCCGTTTCCGCTGACGCTCGGCGGCATGCTCGGGCTGGTGGCCCGCCGCTTCGCGCCGGCCATCGCCTATCGCACGATGCTGCTGTTTCCGTCCGCCGGGCCTGTCGCACCGGCGGCGCGCCGTTTTGCCGATCTGCTGATCGCGATGCAGCCTGAGGATGGCCTGACCAGACCGGTCAGGTAGCGCGCCTCAAAACGCCTTGAAGGTGATGATCGTGTGGGTGTCGGCGATCTCGGGGATCGACTGGACCTTCTGGGCGACGAAATGGCCGATATCGACCTCGGCCGCGACGTGGAACTTGGCCAGGATGTCGTAATTGCCGGCGGTCGAATAGATTTCCGAGGCGATCTCGCGGTCGGCGAGTTCGCTGGCGACCTCATAGGTCTTGCCGAGCTTGCATTTGATCTCGACGAAGAAGGTCTGCATCGCTGGGCTCCGGAATCCTGTCGCCTCTGGATAGAGCCTGCGGCGGGCGGGTCAAGCGCCCGCGAGTTCGGCGACCCGCCGCGTCATCGCGTCCTGCGGATCGGCGAGGCCGGCGATCACCGTGAAATGGTTGGTGCCGTCGATCTCCTCGTAGCGGGTTCGCACGCCCTCGAGCCCCCAGACATCGGTCAGCCGGCGGCTTTGCTTGTGGTATTCGGCGCTTTCGGCTCCGCCGACGACAGCATCCATGACAAGACCGGAGGGGGCGGGCCAGAACAGAGGGCTTTCGCGCTCGGCGCCCTCCATCGTCAGGCTGAGCGCCTTGTTGATGCTGGTCTCGGTCAGCGGCTTCAGATTGTAGAGCCCGGAGATGCCATAGGCGGCGGGTACGACGTGTTCTGGCAGCTTGGCGTCGACATTCCCCCAGTCGGTCGCCAGCAGGCAGGCGGAGAGGTGGCCGCCGGCCGAGTGTCCGGCCGCGACCACCGGCAGATTGTAGCGCCGCCAGATCGCTGCTGCCGCCTGCTGCAATTCCCAGACGATATGGCCGAGTTCGACCTGCGGGCAGAGGTCGTAGCCCGCGACCGCGACCGGGACGCCGCGCTGGTTCAGCCCGCGCGCCATATGCGAGAAGAAGCTCGGATCGAGCGCCTGCCAGTAGCCGCCATGGATGAAGAGCACGATCGCCTGGCTCTTCACCGCCTCCGGCTTGAACAGGTCATAGGTCTGGCGCGGGCCCTCGCCATAGCGGATGCCGAGCTCGCTGACCGCGGTCTCGCGATAGGCCGCCGCGTCGCGAGCCCAGCCGGCGATCAGGTCGGGATGCTCGGGGACGCGGGCGCGGTTGTTGTATTCAACTTCGTAGTCGGGGGCCGTGCTGGTATCGCTCATCGGATCCTGGGCCGGGCCTCGTAGACACGGCATCTTCTCAAGTTCGCGGGTGGGTGAGGGCGCTCTTTGTCCCATGCGCGCACTCTGCGTCATGGGCTTTGACAGGTCGAGAGACAAACGCGACAAGGCGGTGGCCGTTCCGCCGGAGATGCCAGATGGACAATCCCGTTCTCGCCGAAGTCACCCGTGGCTCTACGGTCGAATCGCGCCATCGCGGCGCGGCCCTCGTCGTCGATGCGGACGGGGCGGTGGTGCTCTCGCTTGGCGATGTCGAGCGCCCGGTCTTCCCGCGTTCGGCGGTGAAGGCTTTGCAGGCTCTGCCGCTGCTGGAGAGCGGCGCTGCTGATCGCTATGGCCTGATCCCGGCGGAGATCGCGCTCGCGGTCTCCTCGCATTCCGGCGAGGAGCGCCACGCCGAAACCTCGCTCGCCATGCTGAGGAAAGCTGGCCGCGACGCCTCCTGCCTCGAATGCGGGGCGCATTGGCCGATGGGCGAGGCGGCGGCGCGCGCGCTCGCCAGGGCCGGCCGCGAGCCGAGCGCGCTCAACAACAACTGCTCCGGCAAGCATGCCGGCTTCGTCTGCCTGTCCTGCGGCATCGACGAGGACCCGGCCGGCTATGTGAGGGCCGGCCACAAGGTGCAGCAGGCGGTCCGGGCCGCGCTGGAGGAGGTGACGGGGGCTCCGCACAAGGCCGAGCTCTCCGGCACCGATGGCTGCTCGATCCCGACCTATGCGGTGCCGCTGAAGGCGCTGGCGCTCGGCTTCGCCCGCTTCGGCACCGGCAATGGCCTCGGGCCGAAGCGCGCCGAGGCGGCGCGGCGCATCCGCGAGGCGGTTGCCGCCAACCCGTTCATGGTCGCCGGTACCGGCCGTTTCGACACCCGCTTCATGGAGGTCTTCGGTGCCCGTGCCTTCATCAAGACCGGCGCCGAAGGTGTCTATTGCGGCACGCTGCCGGAGCTCGGCTATGGCATCGCGCTGAAATGCGACGATGGCGCCGGCCGCGCCACCGAGATCGCCATGGCCGCGCTGGTCGAGCGCTTCCTGCCGCGGAACGAAGGGGACGGAGCAGCCTTCGCGCCCTTCCGCGAGACGGTCATGAAGAACTGGAACGGCATCGAGGTCGGCCGTGTCCGTGCGGCGGAGGCGCTGCGGCCGCGCGCTTGACGGCAGCGGCGTGTCGGCGCGAGGGTCGCCGTCCGCTTCCGGTCTCGCGTTATGCCGCCTGCTTCCACCCCAGATGAGAACGCTTCCACAGCGAGCCGCGCCGGTGCCTTCGGCCGTGACCTGCTCGCCGGGCTGACGCTTGCCGCGATCACCATTCCCGAGCAGATGGCGACGGCGAGGCTCGGCGGTTTCGAGCCGCAGATCGGCTTCTATGCCTTCGTCGCGGCGACACTGGGCTTTGCTCTGTTCGGCGCGAGCCGCCTGCTGACGGCCGGGGCCGATTCGACGATCACTCCGATCTTCGTCAGTGGCCTTGCGGCGCTGGCCGTGGGTGGTGCGATCCCGGCAGGCTCTGCGACCCTGCTCGCGCTGCTGATCGGGCTAGCACTCATCGTCGCCGGCCTGCTCCGGCTCGGCTGGATCGCCGATCTGCTCTCCGTGCCGGTGCTGACCGGCTTTCTCGCCGGTATCGCCGTCCATATCGCCGTGTCGCAGTTGCCCGGCCTGCTCGGCATTCCCGGCGGCGGCCATCACATCGCCGACCAGTTCGCTGCGCTCTGGCGCGGACTCGGCAGCACCAACCCGATCTCGCTGGCGATCGGTATCGCGACGTTTGCGATCGTGAACCTGTGTGAGCGCTTCGCGCCGCGCGTGCCGGGCGCGCTGCTGGCGCTCGTGGGCGCGACTGCGGCCGTCGTGCTCTTCCGACTGGAGACGCGCGGTGTCGCAGTGCTCGGCGCCTTGCCCACCGGCTGGCCGAGTCTCGTGCCGCCGGTGCTCGACTGGGCCGACATCCGCGGCCTCGTGCCGCTCGCGCTCGTCATCGCGCTGGTGGTGATGATGCAGACGGCGACGGTGAGCCGTTCCTTCCGCGACCCCAACGGCAACGAGCCCAAGGTCGACCGCGATTTCATCGGGCTCGGCGCGGCGAATGTGCTCGCTGGGCTCGCCAGCACCTTTCCGGTCAATGCCAGCCCGCCGCGGACGGCTGTCGTCGCCGAGAGCGGCGGGCGCTCGCAGCTCGCGGCGGCGACGGCGGCGCTGATCGTGCTCGTGCTCGCGGTCGCCGGCGGCTCGCTGCTGGCGCAAGTGCCGGTGGCGGCGCTGGCCGGCGTACTGCTCTTCGTGGCGCAGCGCATCGTCCGCGTCGAGGTCATCCGCAGGATTGCCGGCCAGTCGCGCTCCGAATTCGCGCTCGTGCTGCTCACCGCCGTCGCGATTGTCTGGCTACCGGTCGAGACCGGCGTCGCGGTCGGAATCGGCCTGTCGTTGCTGCACGGCGTCTGGATGACGACGCGCAGCGAGCCGATCGAGCAATTGCGCATCCCCGGCACGACGATCTGGTGGCCACCCGAGCCCGGCCGCCAGGGCGAGCAGGTCGAGGGTGTGCTGGTGATCGCCTTTCCGGCACCCCTGCTCTTCGCCAACGCCGAGAGTTTCCGGCTCGGCGTGCTGGCGCTGCTGGCGGAGCGGAAACCGAGCCTGCTCGTGCTCGATGCAGGCGGCATTCCCGCCATCGACTATACGGCGGCTCAGGGCCTGCTCGCGGTGGCGCAGGCCTGCCGGCAGCAGGGTGGCACCTTTGCCATCGCCCGGGCCGAATCCGTGCGCGCGCTGCAGGCGTTGCAGGATTTCGGCGTCATCGCCGAGATCGGCGCCGAGCATGTCTTCCATAGTGTCGAGGAGGCGGTGAGGGCGCTCGCGTCCACCGCGAAGGAGGCGTCATGAGCTATTCGGTCGAACCGCGCCTGCATCCTGTCGCCATCTCAGACCTTAGGCCGACGCAGATCAGCGTCGGCATGCGCGAAGTGGAGATGAAGCGGATTCACTGGCGGGCGGAGCGCGAGGAGAAGGGAGCCGACTTCCTCGGAAGCCACGCCGTGCCTGTCGTCATCGGCCCGAAGCGGCGCCCGTATCTGATCGATCACCACCATCTCGCGCTCGCTCTGCATCTGGAAGGCGAACAGGAGGTCCTGGTCACCGTGGTCGCCGACCTGTCGCGGTTGGGCAGGGACGAGTTCTGGAGCGTCCTCGACAATCGCTCTTGGATGCATCCCTTCGATGCCGAGGGGAACCGGCGCAGCCGGGACGAGATCCCGCGCAAGGTTTCGGGCCTCGTCGACGATCCCCATCGCTCGCTGGCGGGCGCGCTGCGGCTCGCCGGCGGCTATGCCAAGACCGAGGCGCCTTTCAGCGAATTCCTCTGGGCCGATTTCCTGCGCCGGCGCGTCAAGCCCGACCTCGTCAGGCGCTTCTTTCCCAAGGCGCTGCGCAAGGCCCTCGACCTGGCGCGGTCGCAGGAGGCCGGGCATCTGCCGGGCTGGTGCGGCCCGGCCGATTGATCGTCAGCCGACGGAATTGCCTTCGACCCGGATGCCGGCGGCGCGCTTATCCTCGCCCTTGGTCAGGTCGCCGGTCACCGCCTTGCCGAACTCGGTGCCGACCACCGCGCCGAGCTTCGCCTCGCTGATCACATTGTTGGCGATCAGCGCATTGCGCTCCTTCGGCACGAGCGAGACCGAGATGCCGATCCCGCTGCGACGGACGACGTTGCCGGTGGCAACGAGATTGCGCATCGCCCAGGACCAGCCGAGCGAGATGCCGACCTCGCTGGCGTTCTCGATGACGTTGCCGGTGACCGCGGCTTCCGCCTCGACATGCACGCCGAGGCCGCCGACGAGTTCCTTGCCCTTCGGCGCCAGGCCCTTCTGCGCGTTGCGGATGATGTTGTTGGCGAAGACCGAGAGCCGCCCGCCATGGTCGAGATTGGTGATGTTGGCGCCTTGGGCGCAGTCCTCGACCAGGTTGTTGGCGATTACAGCGCCTTCGAAGGCGAATTCCGAATAGAGCGCGGTCTCGCCGCAGCGCCGGCCCTGATTGCCGAGGATCTGGACGCCTGAGCCGGAATTGTTGCGGATGAAGGTCAGCGCGCAGTCGCGCAATGTATTGCCTTCGATCACGACGCCGCCAGCGCGGTAGAGGCTGATGCCGTTGCCGTTCGGCCCGTCGCCGCCGGCATCGTTGCGGATGCGGTTGAGCCGGTTGCCGCGGACGAGGCTCTGATCGTCCCCGGCCTGGCTGCGCCAGAGCTGGATGCCGTTATTGCCGCAATCCTCGACCGTGTTGGCTTCGATAGAGAGCCCGCGTGAATCGAGCGAAAACAGCGCCGAATCCCGCATCGAGCGGAAGCGATTGCGCTCGATGCGCCCTGCCGTGCGATTGAGCGTCAGTCCGACCGAGCCGGCATTGGCGAATTCGCAGTCGGATAGGGCGAGGTCCAGCACCTCCTCGGCATTGAGCAGGCCGCCGCGCTGGCCGAGCTTGATGTCGAGCCCGTCGAGCACGATCCCCGAGACGGCCGCGCGCTTGATCCGCCGCGCCACCAAGAGCGGCCCGGCCTGCGCAGCGATGAACTGCGTCGCGCCGGGCACGCCGACGAGGCGGGCATTTTCGGGCAGGACGACATTGCCGATGCGGTAACGGCCGGGCGCGACGATCAGCGGCGCATCGCGCTTCACAGCTTCGACCAGCGCTGACTGGAGCGTGCGCGACTGGTCCTCGGACGAGCCCGGGCGCAGGCCGAGCTGCGTCGCTTCGAGCCCGAGCATGCCGAGCGGGGCGGGCGCGTTCGGACGCGGCGCCTGTGCCAGGACGGGACCTGCCGAGGCCGCAACCGTGCCGAAAAGGGCCGTCCGCAGCCAGTCGCGGCGCGAGAGCGTCATCAGAGCCTCCATGGACCCCGAGGCTTTCAAGAGGCGTGCCGACGCCGGACGTCCCTGCCGAGGCTACAGGCCGAGCGCCCGGGCGATCTCGGCGGCGGCGGCGGTCGGCGCCATCTCGCCCGCGGCGACGGCGGCTTCCAGCTTCGGCGTGCGCGCCTTCAGGGCTGGGTCGTGCCGGAGCTTGGCCTGCAGCCGGTCCTGCACCATCGCCCACATCCATTTGACGTCCTGCCGCCGGCGCTTCTCGGCGATCAGGCCCTTGGCCTCGAAGCGGGCGCGATGTTCCTCGATCTTCCCCCAGAGCACGTCGAGGCCGGCCCCGGTCAGGCCCGAGATCGTCACCACCGGCGTCGACCACAGCGGCGAGGCCGGCGCGAGGATGTGCAGCGCCGCCTTGTATTGCGCGGCCGCGGCACGCGCGGCGGTCGCGCCCTCGCCATCGGCCTTGTTGACCGCGAGCATGTCGGCGAGCTCGATGATGCCCTTCTTGATACCCTGCAACTCGTCGCCGGCATTGGGCAGCATCAGAACCAGGAAGAAGTCGGTGAGATCGGCGACTGCCGTCTCCGACTGGCCGACGCCGACCGTCTCGACCAGGATGACGTCGAAGCCGGCCGCCTCGCAGAGCAGCATGGTCTCGCGCGTCTTGGCGGCGACGCCGCCCAGCGTGCCGGAGGAGGGAGAGGGGCGGATATAGGCGTTGGGATCGACGGCGAGGCGGGCCATTCGCGTCTTGTCGCCGAGGATCGAACCGCCGCTGCGTGTCGAAGACGGGTCGACCGCGAGCACCGCGACCTTATGACCCCGTTCCGTCAGATAGCTGCCGAGCGCGTCGATCGTCGTCGACTTGCCGACGCCGGGCACGCCGGTGATACCGACCCGGATCGCCTTGCCGGTATGGGGCAGCAGGCGAGAGAGCAGGGCCTGCGCCTGTTCGCGATGGTCGGCGCGCCGGCTCTCCGCGAGCGTGATCGCCCGCGCCAGCGCCGCGCGCTCGCCCCTGAGAATCGCATCGCCGAGCGCTGTGAGGTCGACCATACCCGCTGGTAGCAAGAGAGTGTCCGCAGCGGAAGCGAGCCTTTTGGAGGCGGCAGCGTCATCCCCGCTCTTGCCAAGCGGCAGGGACGGTGAGACGAGTTTCGCGGGTTGCGGAGAGCGTGTCGCGTGTCCTGTTTGCGGTCTTTCGTTCTCGTATCGCTGTTGTCGCTGGTGCTCTCCGCCTGCGGCGGCCCTCCGCGCGTCCTGGTCGTGTCGGCCGCGAGGCCGGAGGACACTGCCGGCACGGTCCGGATCTTCGTTGCGACCTCGCGGGCCACGACCAAGCAGCCCGAATATTTCAGCGGCGAGCGGAGCCCTGCGGTGGGTTTTGCCCGGCTCGACATCAGCGTCCCGCGCGCTCACCAGGTCGGCCAGCTCGAACTCCCGGGCAGCGTCACGAGCGCCGGCGATCCAGCCAGCCATTTTACCGTCAGCGGCGTCGAGCGTCTCACCGAGCCGGAGATCCTGAAGCAGGTCCGGGCGGAGGTCGCGCGGCGCCCGCAGGCAGAGCGCGAGGTGCTCGTCTTCGTCCATGGCTTCAACACGAATTTCGCCGACGCCGCCTTCCGCTTCGCCCAGATCGTCACCGATTCCGGCTTCAAGGGCGTGCCGGTGCTGTTCACCTGGCCATCGCGGGCGCAGATCCTCGCCTACCCCTATGACCGCGACAGCGCCGATTTCTCCCGAGATGCTCTGGAAACCGGCTTGCGCGTGATCGCCCGTGATCTTGGCGCCAATCGCTTCGATGTCCTCGCGCATTCGATGGGGACGCTGCTGACGGTCGAGACCTTGCGCCAGGCAGCCATCCGCGGCGATGGCAGCTTCGGCGGCAAATTGCGCAATGTCATGCTGGCGGCGCCCGACATCGACCTCGATGTCTTCAAGACCCAGCTCGCCGCGATCAAGCGTCCGGTCACCGTTTTCGTCTCCTCCGATGACAAGGCGCTCGACTTCTCGCGCCGCATCGCCGGCGACAAGACACGGCTGGGCTCGATCTCCGACAAGGATACGGAGGTCGTCGCAGATTTGCGCAAGGCGGGCGCAACGATCATCGACCTCTCCGGCGACAGAAGCGGCGATGATTACAACCACGGCAAATTCGCGACCACGCCGCGCATCGTCGAGATGATCGGAAAGCGACTTGGTGCCGATGGGATAGATGGCAGGACCAGTGGCGGCATGCTCGGCCTCGATTCGAAGGCCTCGCCCTCTTTCGCTGCACGCGACAAATAGCTGCCCAATTCTGGCCGCGTTGATCTGGCCTTAAGGGTTCGCGGCCAGAAGGCCCGCAAAGCCCCCGATTTCCGGATCTCGCCAGTGACCTCGCCTTTGCGATACGCCGTTTCACGCCGTTCCTTCGTCGCCCTGTTCGGGCTCGGGCTGGCCGGTTGCGCGCAGAGCGAGGCCTCCGTCTCGCCTTTCATCGGACCAGCGGATTCGTCCAGCTTCGGCAAGGAGCCGCAGCTGCTCGTGGCGACGACGCGCAAGCCGACCGGCGACCGCCCGCCCTATTTCGGCTCCGACCGTGGCAGCGGGCTGAGCTTCGCCGAGGTCAGGCTGTCGGCGCCGGGACGCGGCGTTGCCGCGCAGGTGAGCTCTGCCGTCAGCGGCGACTGGGCCGTGCTCGGCGTGAGCCGGCGCAGCACGAGCGATGCCGCCCGCAGCTTCGCCGAGGCCGCGACCGGCCGCGACGTGCTGCTCTATGTCCACGGCTTCAACGAGACCTTCGAGACGGCCGCGCGCAGCGCCGGCCAGCTCTCGCATGCGCTCGCCTTCGAGGGTCGCACCGCGCTCTTCACCTGGCCGTCCGGTGGCGGGCTGCTAGCCTATGGTTATGACCGCGAGAGCGCGCTCTGGTCGCGCGACGGCTTCGTCCAGACCCTGAAGGCGCTGGTCGCCAATCCGACGATCGGGCGCATCAACATCGTCGCGCATTCGATGGGCAGCTTCCTGGCACTGGAAGGCCTGCGCGAATTGCGCGACTTCGAGGGGCTGTCCGACCGGATCGGCGCCGTCGTGCTGGCCTCTCCCGATGTCGACATCGACGCCTTCGAGCAGACCGTGCCGCGACTTGGCCCGATCGCCCATCGCATGACCGTGATCATCGATCCCGGCGACAAGGCACTGGCCGTGTCCTCCCGCATCGCCGGCGGCGTCGCCCGTGCCGGCGCCGCCGATCGCGAGCGGCTGGAGCAGCTGGGCGTGCGCGTCGCCGACACCGCAGGGCGCGGCTGGAGCCTGCTGCGCCACGACCTCTTCCTGTCGAACGGCGAGGTCACGCAGGTGGTGCGCCGCGCGATCGACCGGGCGCGATCCTGAGAACGGAGGCCGGAGCCTCCGCTCTCATGTCTTGTCGCTTCAGCCAGCCGGCTTGAGCCTGATGACCGAGCGCGCCGCCTTCTCGATCGCCTCGCGCGAATAGAGTAGCGGCGCATAGTCCCCGGCTGCCCAGAGTGGCGCGAGATCGCGATAATGCGGGCTGTAGGCGTCGCCCGACTGGCCCGGCGTGTTGATGAACCGGCTCTCATCCCAGTTGCCGACGTCCAGCACCATGCGGAACGAGGCACCGGCGATCACCTTGAAATCGGAGATCCGATAAGAGGCCGCGCGCGGGCTGAAGGCCGAGCCGCCCATGGCGAGCCGGCCGACATTGAGCTGCGCCCGATCCGGGCCGCTGGCGAGCGGCGAGAGCGCGTGATCGAACTGGGCGTGATGGATCTTGCCCCAGTTCCACTTCGCCGTGTCGGGGCCGAGCGACTGACGCAGCTCCTCCATCGCCGCTTTCAACGTCTCGAGCAGCAGGGCGTTGCGGGCAGTCTTCGCATCGGCGCCGAGCGCACTGTCGGGCTCTTCGAGATAGGCGACGACCGCAGCGACATCGAGCGGGCCGATGACGCTGCGCGCCTTTTCGGGCACGGCCTTGGCCGTCAGTGCCCGGCCGAGATGCTTGCTCATCCAGACCTCCGACAAGGCTGCTGCGGCGCTATCGACCGCGATCTCCTGGTTCCAGCCCTTGATCAGCTTCAGGCCCTCGGCCGTAACCGCATCGTCCGATGACAGCGGCGCCAGCAGCGCGGCGAGCTTGCGGGCGTTCTCGGAATTGTCGTCGTTCTGCAGGGCCATCGCGTCGGCCAGCGTCACCTTGCTCTTGGTGCCGAGCACGGCCTTGATCCGATTGATCCGCGAGGGATCGGACCATTCGAAGCCGATGCGCTTGGCGAGCAGCGGATGGTCCTTCGGGATGTTCATCTCGTTGGCGGTGGCGAAGAAGCCCTCGGTCGGGTTGTAGATCTCGGGTAACTCGCCGGCCTTGAGGAAGCCGGTCCATTCATAGCGGCCATCGCCGGGGACCGGCATCAGGCCGTCATGGTTCGGGCGCTGCGGTGCGCGCCCGCCGACGATCCAGCCGATATTGCCCTTGTTGTCGGCATAGACCTGGTTCTCGGACGGTGCGCCCCATTCGGCCATCGCCTTCTTGAATCCGGCCCAGTCCTTCGCCGTCATGTATTCGGCCGAGTTGAAATAGGCCGAGGTCCCCGGCTCGAACCAGACCGTTCGGATGGCGAAAGCGCGCTTTTCGTCGGGCTCGGCCTTCATGATCGGGCCGTGGCGGGTGAATTTCAGGTCGATCTGGCGCGGTGCCTCGCCCTTGACCTCGATCGTCTCGTTGACGGTCTTCATCTCCTCCCAGCCGCTGCCATAGCGGTACTGGTTCGGATTGGCCGGGTTGGTCTCGTAGACGTAGAGATCCTCCTGATCGATCGCGAAGATCGTCAGGCCGAAGGCGATCTCGCCATTATGGCCGATCGAGATGCCGGGGAGAGCGGGTTCGCCGGCGCCGATCACCGAGAGGCCGGGCGCGTTGAGGTGCACGACATAGCGCAGCGACGGCACGCCGTGGGCGCGATGCGGGTCATTGGCCAGGATCGGCCGGCCGGTGGCGGTGCGGCTCGCCGCGATCGTCCAGTTGTTCGAGCCGATGGTCGAGACGCTGTCGCCGGCGGCGGCGAAGATGGCGTCGCGGTCGAGCGCGGCGCGCTTCTCGCCGGGGGCGGCGAAGGTGACGTCGCGGGTCGCGAGATTATAGTCGTCGAGGATGTCCGGCTTGATCGCGCAGGGGTCGAGCCCGTCGGGCACCTTGGTCGTCACGCTCGGCTCGAGCACACGCCGGAAACGGTCGGCCTCGAGGCCGGCGGCGCAGGCGACGCGGGCGCGAACCACCTCGGACATCACGTTGCGGGTCAGGCCATGGCTGCGGATGCGCACCACGTCCTCGGCGCTCCAGCGATCCGGCAAGGTGCCGGAGACGCGGAAATCGAGCGGCAATGGCTGCTTGCCGGCCCGAACCTCGTCGACGCGGGCATTGATGCCGGCGACGAAGGCGTCGGTATAGGCCTTGGCGTCGGGGCCATAGGCGGCCCATTCCTTGTCCATCTCGCCGCGATAGAGGAAGAGCCGAGCGGCGCGATCCTGCGCGACATAGGACGGGCCGAAATCCTTGGCCAGCAGGCCGAGGCCGCGCTTGCGCCAGAGATCGATCTGCCAGAGCCGGTCGCGCGCTGCGTTGTAGCCTTGCAGGAAGAGGGCATCGCGGCTCGACGCCGCGTAGATATGGGCGACGCCCCATTGATCGAGGATCAGTTCTGCCGGCCCCTGCAGGCCGGCGACTATCTGCTCGGAACGCTTTACCGCGCTCGACAGCTCCGCCTTGGCAGGCAGGCATCCAGCGATGGTGACGGCGGCAATGGCAAACAGCGACGCTGCGCCGTAAGCGCGATCTGCTCTGCTCATGGTGTTCCTCCATGCGGCCCGCCTTTGGCGACGAGCCTTGCCGGCGGAGCTTAGGGGCAGACCGGAGAGCGGCCACCGTTCATGGCCACATGGCAGCCTTGCCGCGCCGGCATGTGATGGCGGTCGCCATGGACGGCAGGTCGCGCAGGGCTAGGCGCATCTCTGTATCTGCCTGGGTTCGCCGAACCAGCGCGAGGCCGCTTCGGCGGCCCCCGCCTCATCGGAGGCGCCTATGCTGGCCCACGCAACGAAGCCATCGGGCCGCACCAGTACCGCGCTCACGCCCAGCCGATCCTTGGCGTCGCTGGCGATATAGGCGATGCGCCCCTTCCAGCGGCTGGCAACTGCGCGAAGCGATGCTCCGGTGTCGAACTCCAGCAGCAGGCCCGTTCCCTTTCCGAGGTACTCGCCCAGCCGAGTGCCGTCGGCCAGTTCGAAATCGGGGACGCTGCGGCCGACCAGCGGGTGGCTGCCGCCGAGATCGTAGCGGAGCGTGACGCCCCAGACGCGCTCGGCGAAATAGGTCGCGCCATCGCGCGTGTCGATGAGGTCGCGGATGATCGCTTCGAGTGCGCGCGAACTCCGGCTCGGCCGCATCAGCCCGACCTGTGCCCGCGACCAGTCGAGGACCTGCACCCCGACCGGATGCCGTTCGCGCGCATAGGTGTCGAGCAGACCGGTCGGCGCGTCGCCGCGGATCGTGGCAGCGAGCTTCCACCCGAGGTTCATCGCGTCACCTAGGCCAAGATTGAGCCCCTGGCCACCCAAGGGAGAATGGATGTGCGCCGCGTCGCCCGCGAGCAGCACGCGTCCCTTGCGATAGGCAGACGCCTGATGGGCGCGGTCCGTCCAGGTGGTGGCGAGCTTGAGCGCCGTCAGCGTGACGTCCTTGCCCGATACCCGGCGCAGAACCGCTTGCACATGCGCGAGGTCGATCTGCCGGGTCCGGTGAAGGGCACCGCCGTCGAATTCGACCATCGCGATCGTCCCGGGCCGCCCGTAGGTGTACATGCCTGTCGGCGTATAGTGGCGACCCGGGCTGAGCTGATCCGGGCCTGCCATCTCGACTTCGACGGAATAGCCGGTGAACTCGGGGTCGGTGCCGACGAACGCGAATCCGCCCGCCTTGCGCACGGCGCTGCGGCCGCCATCGCAGCCGACGAGCCAGCGCCCGCGGAAGGCTTTTCCACCAGCATGGACCGTCACCTCGTCATCCGAGAGGTCGAAGCCCTCGACGGCAAAGCCACGCTTGATCTCGACACCCATGGCGCTGGCGCGGGCACCGAGAACGGATTCGACGTGCTCCATCGTCACCGCCATGTTCGTTCCGGCCGGGCTCGGCAGGCGATACAGCCATTTCGACGTGTCGATGTCGTCGACGTAGAACTGGATGCCAGCGAAATGACCGGCGGCTCGGCGCGGCTGCTGCATCCAATGCGCTGCAGCCGAACTGCCGCCGCTGTTCGCGTCGCCTTTCGCGAGCTGCGGCGCCGCGATGTCGTCCAGCAGCCCTCGGCGGTAGAGGGCTTCGATTGTCGGCGCGGAAAGCCCGCGCATCCCGAAGGGAAGCCGCTTCAGGGGCGAGTGCGGGTCTGCGGCCTGCTCCAGCACCAGGACCGAAAGGTTGGCGAGCCGCAGCTCGCAAGCGAGGAACAGGCCGACGGGGCCGGCGCCTGCGATCACGACATCATAGGGAACCGGATGGGGGCTGTGCATGAACTACTCCTGGGTCGATGTTCGACCGGAGCGTTCCTCGCGTTTCGAGAACCGCACGGACGAACGATTGGACGCCTGATGGCGTCTGACGTTCGTCGTGGGGATCTCGTGCACGAAGCCAAAGACCAGAGCTTTCGTTACCGAAAGGACTTGGGCTTACCAGACCAAATCTGCCTTTTCCGACTTGGGCGATATAGCGTCGCGGCGATCGATCTGCAACGGATGCGGCCAGGCGCATTACAGCGGCGGCAGGCCGACCCGCTTCTTGATCGTCGCCAGAGCGAAATTGGATTCGACCGACTGGACGCATTTCAGTCGCGTCATCTTCTGCTTCAGGAAGCGCTCATAGCCCTCGATGCCGTCGGTCAGCACGCGCAGCAGATAGTCCTGGCTGCCGGTCATCAGATAGCACTCCGCCACTTCCGGCCAGTTCTCGACCGCTTTCTCGAACTCGGCGATCTGCTCGGTATTCTGCTGGCTGAGCCGGACCGAGACGAAGACGCTGAAGGGCAGGCCATAGGCCTTGGGATCGACGATCGCCGAATAGCCCTTGATGACGCCGGTCTCCTCCAGCCGCTTCAGCCGGCGCAAACACGGCGTCGGCGACAGGCCGATCTTCTCCGACAGGTCCTGATTGGTGATGCGGCCATCTTCCTGCAGCAGGGTAAGCATTCGGCGGTCGATCGTATCTAGCATGATCTGCTCCTTCAGGCTTGTCTGCGAGCAGGAAGCTGCAAAATCTTGCTCTAGAGCACGGGTGATCGTTCATGCAATGGCCTTAGGATCGGCCTAAGCTCGCATCGCGGCCGCTCGGGCCGGCGAGGAGGTGAGGCATGAGCGACGACAACTACCACAAGGACCGGATCGCCAATCGCCGGCTCCATCCCGAGACCCTGATGATGGGCTATGGCTATTCGCCGGCCATGTCGGAGGGCGCGCTCAAGCCGCCGGTCTTCCTGACCTCGACCTTCGTTTTCGAGAACGCCCAGCAGGGCAAGGACTTCTTCGACCTGACCGCCGGGCGCCGCCAGCTCAAGCCGGGTGAGAAGTCGGGCCTCGTCTATTCGCGCTTCAACCACCCGAACATGGAGATCCTCGAGGATCGCCTGGCGATCTGGGACGAGGCTGAAGCCTGCGCCGTCTTCGCCAGCGGCATGGCCGCGATCGCGACGACCTGCTTCGCCTTCCTGCGGCCGGGCGATACCGTCATTCACAGCCGCCCGCTCTATGGCGGCACCGAGACGCTGCTGAAGAACCAGATGGGCGCCTTCGGCGTCACGCCCTTCGGCTTCACCGACGGTGTCGACGTGGCGCAGATGCGCAAGGTCGCGCAGGATGCCGCCGCCAAGGGCCGGGTCGCGATGATCCTGGTCGAGACCCCCGCCAATCCGACCAATGGCCTTGTCGATCTCTCGGCCTGCAAGGCCATCGCCGACGAACTGGAGAAGTCGCAGGGGCATCGCCCGCCGGTCGTGGTCGACAACACCATGCTCGGGCCGATCTTCCAGAAGCCGCTGAAGCACGGCGCCGACCTCACTTTGCTGTCGCTGACCAAATATGTCGGCGGCCACAGCGACCTCGTCGGCGGCTCGATCAGCGGCTCGAAGGCGCTGGTGCGGCAGGTGAAGAGCTGGCGCGGCTCGCTGGGCACGCAGCTCGATCCGAACTCCTGCTGGATGCTGATGCGCTCGCTCGAGACGCTCGACATCCGCATGCACCGTGCCAATGAGAACGGCCGCAAGGTCGCCGACTATCTGCGCAAGCACCCGAAGATCGCCAAGGTCCACTATCTCGGTGACCTCGCCGAGGGCGATCCGCGCAAGGCGGTGTTCGACCGGCAATGCGTCGAGCCGGGCTCGACCTTCGCCTTCGACGTCAAGGGCGGCGAGAAGGAAGCCTTCGCCGTGCTCGACAACCTGCAGATCATGAAGCTCGCCGTCAGCCTCGGCGGCACCGAGACGCTGGTCTCGCATCCCGCCGCGATGACCCATTCCGGCGTCGCCCGGGAACTGCGCGAGGAGATCGGTCTCACCGACGCGTTGATACGCATCTCGGTCGGCATCGAGAACATCGAGGACCTGATCTCGGATCTCGCCCAGGCGCTCGACGCCGCGTGAGGGCAGGGCAGCGCCGCATCCTCGTCGCGGCGCTCGCCGCCACGCTCCTCGGTGGCCCGGCTTTCGCTGAGCCGCAGACCGAGAGCGTGGCCCAGACGATCTGTCGCCTGATCGAAGGCGCCGCGAAGACGCATGACCTGCCGGTCGCCTTCCTCACGCGCCTGATCTGGCGCGAGAGCAGCTTCCGGCCGAACGTCGTCAGCCCGGCCGGGGCGCAGGGCATCGCCCAGTTCATGCCGGGCACCGCGAATGAGCGCGGCCTCGCCGATCCGTTCGATCCGGAGGCGGCGATCCCGCATTCGGCTGCCTTCCTCGCGGCGCTGAAGAACCAGTTCGGCAATCTCGGCCTCGCCGCCGCCGCCTATAATGGCGGGCCGAACCGCGTTGCGCGCTGGGTCGAGCGCGGCGGCATGCTGCCTTACGAAACGCAGGCCTATGTCCGCTTCATCACCGGCCGTCCCGTCGAGGAATGGCGGCTGGGCGCCGGCGAATTGCCGCCGCCGGCTACGCGCGAGAACACGGATTGTCTCGCTACCGTCGCCTCGATCCGCATCACGACGCCGGCCGTGCTGGTCGAGGGCGCCTATGGCCCGTTCGGCGTGCAGCTCGCGGGCAACACCTCGAAGGCGCGCGCCATCGCCTCCTACCAGCGGGTCGCGGCGCGCTTCGCTTCGCTGCTCGCGGGCAAGCCGACCATGATCCTGGGCTCGGCCGTGCCGGGGCGGGGCAGGGGCCGCTTCTATCGCGTCAGGCTGCCGGCGCAGAGCCTGCGCGAGGCGACATTGGCCTGCAACCGCCTGCGGCAGGCGGGTGGGGCTTGTCTGGTGCTGCGGAATTAAAATGTTGCATTCAACGCAGGGTTACATCTATTATACTACAATACTTGCGATCGGAAATATTGATGAAAATAGAGTATATAACAATTGGGATAAGCGTATTGGCGCTTGTTGTCTCTGCATTTAACCTGGGATGGAATATATATAAGGATGCGATTAGAAAGCCGTCATTCCGAGTTTCGATAGCGATTAAAAAGATAGTTCAAAGAGGTCGGCCAGACGACGGTCCACACGTTTTTGTTGAAGCGCTTAATCTGGGCCCGATCGCAAATCGGATCGGGCTAACTTTCATTAAAAAGAGTTGGATCAAGAGGCGATTGACAGATCGCGACCATGGAACGGCGATGGTCTATCCCGATTTTTCTCATACTGCGGCTACGAGGGCTAGCGAGAAGATTGAAGTTGGAGATCAGGCTATATTTGTGTTTCCATATAATAAAGAATCGTTTCTGAAAGATAATTTCACAAGAATTGGTGTTTCAGATGGCTTTGGTGCTATGCATTGGTGTGGAGCGAAGGCTTATCAAGAAGCAAAAAAAGAGATATCTAAAAGATTTCGGAAATGTAGACCGGTTTTAACCCGAATTAAAGTCCCACCCGTCCCCAGCCCGGCAGCTTCAGCGCTGGCCGTTGCAGGTCGAAGCCTGCCACCAGCCCGAGCAGGTTGATTTCAACGCCCTCGACCCAGCCGAAGGTGACGCCCGCTAGCCCGTAGAGCGAAGCCTGCAGGCCGGTGCGGCTCGGCGTGAAGCCGGCATAGAGGCCACTCTCGCGCCAGTCCTTGCCGATCGCGGTCGGCGGCAGGGCGCGGCCGAGTTCCGGCACTTCGGCGAGGATGTGCTGGACGAAGCTGTTCGAGTTCGGCCCCGGCCAGGCGGCATAGGAGCCGTAGTCGCTATAGCCATAACTCTTCACGGCCTCCCGGATGTGCGGGATCAGCGCTTCGGCTGCCTGCCCTTTGATCTCCCCGACCAGCTCCGGGACATTGCCGTACCAGCGCCCGTCGGCGACGCGGACGTTGACGCGCACCGGGTTGCCCCAGCCGACGACGTCGAAACGCGTATAGGCCGAGGCGTCCTTCTCCTTGACCACCACCCAGGAGTGATGGGCGAAGACGCCGCGCCAGCGCCCGACACGGGCGGCGAAGATGTGGACGGTGGCCTCGGGCTCGATGGCAGGCGCCGGCAGGAGCGCGGCGCTCGACCAGTCGGCGCGGGCCCAGTCGGAGGCCAGCGGCTGCAACTGCCACCAGGCGGCATGCGTGCCGAGCGGCAGGAGAAAAACGAGCGCGAAGAACAGGAAAAAACGCCGGATCATGCTTCCGGGGAAAATAGGGGGCGAGGCCCCAGCGTCACAAGGCGCGACGGAGCACCATCGATCACGAAATCGAGGTTGAGGCTTTGCCGCAAGCTGTTAGCTTGCCCGCGCGAAATCATAGGAGGGGCAGATTGCGCACTTTGACGTCGGTTATGCATGGCTTGGCCGCTGCGGCGGCTCTCGGGCTCGCTCTTACGGTCGGCCCGGCTGGGGCGCAGGAAAACAAGGAACTGCGCATCTTCAACTGGTCGGACTACGTCAATCCGGAGGTGCTCGACGCCTTCAAGAAAGAGACCGGCATCACCGTCGTCTATGACACTTTCGACCAGATGGAGACGGTCGAGACCAAGCTGCTCGCCGGCAAGACCGGCTACGACCTCGTCGTCGTCACCGCCTCCTTCCTGCCCAGGCACATCCCGCTCGGCCTCTACACGCCGATCGACACCGCCAAGGTGCCGAACCTCAAACACGCCTGGCCCGAAATCCAGCAGCGCCTCGCCAAATACGATCCCGGCAACAAGTTCGCCGTGAACTACATGTGGGGCACGACGGGCATCGGCTACAACGTCGCCAAGGTGAAGGAGCGGCTCGGCAAGGATGCCGTGATCGACAGCTGGAGCATCGTCTTCGATGCGGAGAAGCTGAAGAAGCTCTCCAATTGCGGCGTGCATGTGCTCGACGCGGTCGAGGAGATGTTCCCGGCGGCATTGCGCTATCTCGGGCTCGATCCCGATTCGAAGAACGAGACCGATCTCAACAAGGCCGGCGAATTGCTGCGCAAGATCCGCCCGCACATCCAGAAATTCCACTCGTCGGAATACATCAACGCGCTCGCCAACGGCGATATCTGCCTGGCGGTCGGCTATTCCGGCGATGTGCTGCAGGCGAAGAAGCGCGCCAGCGAGGCCAAGAACAAGGTCGAGATCGCCTATTCGATCCCGAAGGAAGGCGCGCTGATGTGGTTCGATTCCTTCGTGATTCCGAAGGATGCCGGCAATCAGGATGCGGCACTGAAGTTCATCGACTTCGTCAACCGCCCCGACATGGCGGCGAAGAACTCGGACTTCATCCAGTACGCCAACGGCAACATCGCTTCCAAGCCGCTGCTCTCGGCCGAGGTCCGCGACAATCCCGGCATCTATCCGCCGGATGCGGTGATGGGCCGCCTCTACACGATCACGCCCTACGACCAGAAGACGCAGCGGGTGGTCAACCGGCTGTGGACCCGCGTCAAGAGCGGCAGGTGAACAGTGGAGTGAAACGGCCGGAGGCGGGTGGAAGGCGCACCTCGCCCGGCAGCGTCCGGCGCGACTTCCAGCCCTGGAATGACCCGGCTGCCAAGCCGCTGGTCGAATTCCGCAACGTAACCAAACGCTTCGGCGCGGTGGCTGCGGTCGACCGCCTCTCGCTTGCGATCCATCAGCGCGAGTTCTTCGCGCTGCTGGGCCCGTCCGGCTGCGGCAAGACCACGCTGATGCGCATGCTTGCCGGCTTCGAGCAGCCCGACGAGGGCGAGATCCTGCTCGACGGCATCGACATCACTGCCGTGCCGCCGCACCAGCGGCCGGTCAACATGATGTTCCAGTCCTATGCGCTGTTCCCGCATCTCAGCGTCGGCGACAACATCGCCTATGGGCTGAAGCGCGAGGGCCTGCCCAAGGCCGAGATCGCCCAACGCGTCGATGCCATGCTCGGGCGCGTCCGTCTGAAAGGCATGGAGAAGCGCCGGCCGGACCAGCTCTCCGGCGGCCAGCGCCAGCGCGTCGCGCTCGCCCGTGCTCTGGTCAAGCAGCCCAAGCTCCTGCTGCTCGACGAGCCTTTGGGCGCGCTCGACAAGAAGCTGCGCGAGGAGACGCAATACGAGCTGATGGACCTGCAGGCCGATCTCGGCCTGACCTTCATGGTCGTCACCCACGATCAGGACGAGGCCATGACCATGGCCGACCGGATGGCGGTGATGGATCATGGGAGGCTGCTGCAGATCGCGCCGCCGGACCTGATCTACGAGGCGCCGTCCAGCCGCTTCGTCGCGGAGTTCGTCGGCGACATCAACCTGATCGAGGGCAGGGTGACCGCGGTCGCGGGCGATCTTGTCACGCTGGAGAGCGGGCCTGCCGGGGTGATCGAGCTCGACGAGGATGCGCCGAGCTGCCGGCCGGGCGATGCGCTCACCATCGGCTTGCGGCCCGAGAAGATCGCGCTCAGCCATGACGAGCCCGGGCAGGGCGTCAACAAGGTCGCCGGCGAGATCTGGGACATCGGCTATCTCGGCGACATGACCATGGTCCAGGTCATGGTCGGCGGCGACGGGGGCAAGCTCTTCAAGGTCTCGTTGACCAACCGCACAAGGCGGATCGAGCGGCCCTTCGCCTGGGAAGACAAGGTCTGGCTCTCCTGGGATGTCGAAGCCGGCATGGTGCTGGCGTCGTGAGCACGCCGGTTCCCCGAGGCAACGGGACCGGGCGCGGCCTGCTGGTCGCGGCCATTCCCTATCTCTGGCTCATCGCCTTCTTCCTGGCGCCCTTTGTCATCGTTCTCCGGATCGCGCTTTCGGACGCCGCTACAGACCAGCCTCCCTACGCTCCGCATTTCCCGGGCTTCGCTCAGCTCGGCGAATTCCTGGGCGCGCTCGATCTCGAGAATTTCCGCCTGCTCGGCGACGATCCGCTCTACTGGCAGAGCTATCTCTCCTCGCTGCGCATCGCGGCGCTGACCACGCTGATCGCACTCGCGATCGGCTACCCGCTCGCCTATGCGATGGCGCTGGCGCCCAAGCGCTGGCAGGGCGTCCTGCTCGTCCTCGTCATCCTGCCGTTCTGGACCTCGTTTCTGATCCGCGTCTACGCCTGGATCGGCATCCTCAGGCCGGACGGCCTGCTCGACATGGCGCTGATGGGCATCGGGCTGACCAGCGAACCCCTGCGGCTGCTCAACACCGACTCTGCCGTGCTGATCGGCATGGTCTATTCCTATCTGCCTTTCATGGTCCTGCCGTTGTTCTCGACCTTGCAGAAGCTCGACGGCACCTTGCTGGAGGCGGCCTCCGATCTCGGCGCGACGCCGCTGACCACCTTCCTGACTGTGACCTTGCCGCTGTCCGTCCCCGGCATCCTCGCCGGCTCGGCTTTGGTCTTCATCCCGGCGATCGGCGAGTTCGTCATCCCCGACCTGCTGGGTGGCTCCGACACGCTGATGGTCGGCAAGGTGCTCTGGAACGAGTTCTTCTCGAACCGCGACTGGCCGCTCGCTTCTGCGGTGGCGATCGTGCTGCTCGTCGTCCTCGTCCTGCCGCTGATGCTGCTGCAGCGGGCGAGGGGAGCTGCCCGATGAGACGGTTCGGAGCCTTCCATCTCGCCGCGCTCGTCGCCGGCTTCGCCTTCCTCTATCTGCCGATCGTCGCGCTGATCGCCTATTCCTTCAACGCCTCGCGGCTGGTGACGGTCTGGGGCGGCTTCTCGACGCATTGGTACGGCGCGCTCATGCGCAACGAGCCCCTGCTCGACGCGGCCTGGCTGACGATCCGCGTCGCGGTGGTCTCGGCGACCTTGGCGACGGTGCTGGGGACGCTGGCTGCGCTGGCGCTGGCGCGCTATCGGGTCTTCTCGGGCCGCACGCTGTTTTCCGGCATGGTGATGGCGCCGCTGGTGATGCCGGAGGTGATCACCGGCCTGTCGCTGCTGCTGCTCTTCGTCGCCGGCGATGTAGAGCGCGGTTACTGGACGGTGGTGATCGCCCACGCGACCTTCAGCCTCGGCTTCGCCTGCATCGTCGTGCAGGCGCGGCTCGCCGGCTTCGACCGTTCGCTGGAAGAGGCCGCGCGCGATCTCGGCGCGACCCCGGTTGAAACCTTCCGGACGGTGACGCTGCCATTGATCTGGCCGGCTGTCGCCGCCGCCTGGATGCTCGCCTTCACGCTTTCGCTCGACGATCTCGTCATCGCGAGCTTCACCACCGGGCCGGGGGCGACGACGTTGCCGATGCGGCTCTATTCGGCGATCCGCCTAGGGGTCACGCCCGAGATCAACGCCGCATGCACGATCATGATCGCGGCAGTGGCGGTCGCGGTGATCGGAGCATCGCTGCTGATGAAACGGGACGCGCTGGCGGGGCGCTGAGCTAAACGGACGCTGAACGTCCCGCTCAAAACCGGTTCAGCCCGAGAGCGCGATAGTGCGTGCCAGAGCGGGAAGCGTTTCCGCTCCGGCACAAGGAGACATTACGATGTTTCGCACTCTCGCTTCTGCCGGCCTCATCGCTGCCGCCGCGCTCGGGATCAGCGCGGCATCGCCCAGCAAGGCCGAGGCCGGCGTCCTGATCCAGCAGGCTTACTATGACGGTCCGGGCTATGGCTGGCGTGCGCCGCCGGCCTATGGCTACTGGGGCGTGCCGCGCTGGCGCCGCCACTATGACGGCCCGCGCTTCTACGGCCCGCCGCCCCCGCCGCGCTATTATCACCGCTGGCGCGGCGGCTGGTGACCCTTGAGATCGAACAAGGCGCGGCGGATCACTCCGCCGCGCTTTTCTGCGTGTAGCCGAGGCGCTGGTTGAGCTCTTCCAGCAGCTTCTCGGCCGCATCGGCGATCACCGTGCCAGGCGGGAAGATCGCGCTGGCGCCGGCCGCGATCAGGGCGTCGAAATCCTGCGGCGGGATCACGCCGCCGACGACGATCATGATGTCGGGCCTGCCGGCCTTGGCGAGCGCCGCCTTCAGCTCCGGCACGAGCGTGAGATGGCCCGCTGCGAGCGAGGAGACACCAACGATGTGGACGTCGTTCTCGACTGCCTGTCGCGCCGCCTCGTCCGGGGTCGCGAAGAGCGGGCCGATATCGACGTCGAAGCCGAGATCGGCGAAGGCCGAGGCGATCACCTTCTGGCCGCGATCGTGTCCGTCCTGGCCCATCTTGGCGACGAGGATGCGGGGGCGGCGCCCATCCGCTTCCTCGAAGGCCTCGCACATCAACTGCACGCGCGTCACGGCAGGATTCATCTCGCCGACCTCCCGCTTGTAGACGCCCGAGATCGCCTTGATCTCAGCGCGGTGGCGCCCGAACACCTGCTCCATCGCCAGCGAGATCTCGCCGACAGTGGCCTTGGCTCGCGCTGCCTTGACCGCGAGATCGAGCAGGTTGCCGTCGCCCTGCGCGCCATTGGTCAGCGCGGCGAGGGCGGCCTGCGTCTCCGCCTCGTTGCGCTCGGCCTTGAGGCGCCTGAGCTTGTCGAGCTGCTGCGCACGGACCGAGGCGTTGTCGACCTTGAGGACGTCGATCGCCGCCTCGTTCTCCGGCTTGAAGATGTTGACGCCGATGATCGATTGCTGGCGGCCGTCGATGCGCGCTTGCGTCTTGGCGGCGGCTTCCTCGATCCGGAGCTTGGGGATGCCGGCCTCGATCGCCTTGGCCATGCCGCCAAGCGCCTCGACTTCCCTGATATGGCCCCAGGCCTTGGCGGCGAGCTCGGCGGTGAGACGCTCGACATAGTAGGAGCCGCCCCAGGGGTCGATGATCCGGTTGGTGCCGCTCTCCTGCTGCAGCACGATCTGGGTGTTGCGGGCGATGCGGGCGGAAAAGTCGGTCGGCAGCGCCAGCGCCTCGTCGAGCGCGTTGGTGTGCAGCGACTGGGTGTGCCCCTGTGTCGCCGCCATCGCCTCGATCATCGTGCGCGGCACGTTGTTGAACACGTCCTGCGCCGTCAGCGACCAGCCGGAGGTCTGGCAATGGGTGCGCAAGGGTAGTGACTTCTCGTTCTGCGCCCCGAAATCCTTGACCAGCTTGGCCCAAATCAGCCGGGCTGCCCGCAGCTTCGCCACCTCCATGAAGAAGTTCATGCCGATGGCCCAGAAGAAGGAGAGCCGCGGCGCGAAGACGTCGACGCCGAGGCCCGCCCGCTGGCCGGCGCGGATATACTCGACGCCGTCGGCGAGCGTGTAGCCGAGCTCGAGGTCCTGCGTCGCTCCGGCCTCCTGCATGTGGTAGCCGGAGATCGAGATCGAATTGAACTTCGGCATGTTCGCCGAGGTGTAGGCGAAGATGTCGCCGATGATCCGCATCGAAGGCGAGGGCGGGTAGATATAGGTGTTGCGGACCATGAACTCCTTGAGGATGTCGTTCTGGATGGTCCCCGAAAGCTTGGCCGCCGGCACGCCCTGTTCTTCCGCCGCGACGATGTAGAGCGCCAGCACCGGCAGCACCGCGCCGTTCATCGTCATCGACACGCTCATCTGGTCGAGCGGGATGCCGGAGAACAGCGTGCGCATGTCGTAGATCGAATCGATCGCGACGCCGGCCATGCCGACATCGCCGCCGACACGCGGATGGTCACTGTCATAGCCGCGATGGGTGGCGAGATCGAAGGCGACCGAAAGCCCCTTCTGCCCGGCGGCGAGGTTGCGCCGGTAGAAGGCGTTCGAGTCTTCCGCGGTGGAGAAGCCGGCATATTGCCGGATCGTCCAGGGCTGGTTGACATACATGGTCGGGTAGGGGCCGCGCAGATAGGGCGCGATGCCTGGAAGCGTATCGACGAAGGGCAGGCCGTCGCGGTCGGCGGCCGTGTAGAGTGGCTTCACCGGGATGTCCTCCGGCGTCTGCCAGAGGTCGCCTATGGCTTGGGGGGCGCTCGCGCCAGCCGCACCGTCGGCGAAGGCGAGCTTCGTGAAATCCGGGATCGCGGTCATGGCTTGCTCCCGTCTGGTCGGTCCCACCAATGGTGGAAATGATGCACCGGCCCGTGGCCGTGGCCAACCTTGACCGTGTCCGAGGCCGCGATCGCGGCCGAAATGTAGCGCTTGGCCAGTGCCACTGCCTCGTTGAGGGCGATGCCATGGGCAAGGCCCGAGGCGATCGCGGAGGAGAGCGTGCAGCCGGTGCCGTGGGTGTTCTGCGTCGCGATGCGCGGCGCGACCAGACGCTCGCGCCTTCCGTCCTGGCCGATCAGGATGTCGACGCTGTCGTCGCCGGTGCCGTGGCCGCCCTTGACCAGGACATTGCCCGGGCCGAGCGCAAGCAGCGCCTCTGCCTGCTCGGCTGCGGCGTCCTCGGTCTCCGCCATGGCGGTGCCGAGCAGGGCGGCTGCCTCGGGCAGGTTCGGCGTGACGATCGTGCAGAGCGGCAGCAGGCGACGCTTCAGTGCCTCGATTGCGTCTTCACGCAGGAGCCGGCCACCGGAGGCGGCGATCATCACCGGGTCGAGCACGATATTCTTCGCGTCATGGCGCTCCAGCCCGTCGGCGACGGTCTCGATCAGCTCGGCGGTAGCGAGCATGCCGATCTTCACCGCATTGACCGCAAGGTCATCGAATACGGCATCCATCTGCGCGGCGACGAACTCGGCCGGTACCGGATGGATCGCAGTCACCGCGGTCGTGTTCTGCGCGGTCAGCGCGACGATGACGCTGGCGCCATAGACCTGATGCGCGGCGAAGGTCTTGAGGTCGGCCTGGATGCCGGCGCCGCCGCTGGAGTCGGAGCCGGCAATGGTGAGGGCGATCGGCATGCTTATCCCTTGCTGGTGTTGACAGGGGATATGGCGATCGTCAGCGCATCCTGCAGCACGGCGATGGCGTCGCAGCCGGCGAAGACGAAGTTCGTCACCCCAGCCTCGCGCAGCGCCGCCTCCTGTTCGCCGGGACGGCCGGCGAGCCAGACCGTCGCGCCGGCTGCCGTCAGCGCTGCCGCTGCGGGGGCCGCCTCAGTCGCGTAGGCGTCGTCGGAACCGCACAGACAGGCGAGCTTTGCACCCGAAGCACGGAAGGCCGCGACGAGCGCGTCGAGATCGGTCGCGCCCGCCTTGGCGAAGCCGTCGCCGGAAGGCGCGGCGATTCCGCCGGCCTCGAACAGGTTGCGCGCGAAGCCAGCGCGGGCGGTGAAGCCGGCGATCGAGCCTAGCGTGGCGAGGAAGGCCTTTGGCCGCTCTCCAGCGGCTTCGGCGATGTCGGCGCTGGCACGTAGCGCCTCGAACGGTTCGGCCAGGCGGATGCTCGGCAGGGCTTCGACGATGATGGCGTCGTCGCTGCCGGTGCGTTCGGGTGCGGCGGCAGGCGGCGGCGCCAGCACCGAGACCGAGGCCTCCGACAGGTTCGGAAACTCGCTCGTGCCGGTGATCGGTTCGCGCCGGGTTGCGATCGCCTTGGCCCGGGCATCGCGCTCGCGCGAGAGCCCCTTCTGGATATGGCCGTTGGCGAGGGCGCCGACGATGCCGGTCAGGTCCCCGGAGCTTTCCGCCTCGAGGTCCTGGAATTTGCGCCAGCCCTGTTCGCACAGCGCCTGCGTCAGCGCCTCGAAGCCGCCGGCTCCCGCCGCCGGGTCGGCGACGCGCCAGAGATTGGCTTCTTCGAGCAGGATCAGTTGCGTGTTGCGCGCGATGCGGCGGGCGAAACCGTCGGGCAGGCCGAGTGCCGCGGTGAAGGGCTGCACGCCGATCGAATCGGCGCCGCCGACGCCAGCCGAGAAGGCGGCGATGGTGCCGCGCAGCAGGTTGACCCAGGGATCGCGCCGGGTCAGCGAGCGCCAGGCCGTCTCGGCATGGATGAAGACGGGCTTCGGCTCGAGGCCGCAGGCGCGCTGCACCCGGTCCCAGAGCAGGCGCGCAGCCCGCAGCTTGGCGACGGTGACGAACTCGTCGGCATCGGCGACGAGGGTGAAGGAGATCGCGTCGCGCGCCTCGGCGAGCGGGAGGCCCTCGGCTTCGAGCAGGCGCAGATAGGTCACGGCCGTCGCCAGCACCGCGCCGAGCTCCTGCGCCTCGGTCGCACCGGCCTCGTGCCAGATCCGGCCGTCGGCGGCGAGGAAGGGACCGGTGAAACCGCGCGCCTTCAGTGTAGCGATGGTCTCGGCAATGCGCTTGCCGAGCTCGGGCAATTGCACGGCGAGCGCACCTGAGCTGGCGAGCACGCCGATCGGCTCCATGCCGAAATCGACCTGGAGGGAGGAGGGGGCATGGCCGCGCTTCTCTGCCAGATCGGCCAACAGCAGTGCCTGCTTGCGGCCGCCGGGAGCCGGGTCGAGCCGCAGGCGGACGAGGTCGAGCATGACGCCGTCAAGCACTGTGTCGAGCGCTTCGACCGTCGTCGCCGTGAGCCCGAAACCGCGCGCCGCTGGAGCGCCGGCGAAAGTAAGAGTCAGGGAATCGGCGCCGCCTTCCAGCTCGGCGAGGGCGAGCCGTGCGGCTTCTGTCGTCTCCGGGTGGTCGACCCGCGCCGCGACCTTCCAGCGCCCAGCTTGCGCGCGCAGCGGGCGAGCACCTTCCTCACTTGCGGCCTCGTAGAGCGGTTCGATGCGGATGCCGTCCGTCGTCCGCCCGACCAGCTTCTTCTCGAAATCGGAGCCCTTCAGCACCTTCTCGACAGCGGCGCGCCACTGCGCTTCGCCCGCCTTGGGGAAGGCGTCCATGAAGGGCAGGTCGGCGAGGACTGTCGAGGTCATCAGCAGCGAACTCCTTGCACGCGTTCCTCCCGCCATTCCCGTCAGGCGGTGGAACACACGCCAATCGGCGGCTCATTGTGCAACCGCGAAGCCCTGATTGCCATGGCTCGGCCCGAACGCAAATGCCCCCTTGGTCGGAAAGCCGTGCCGAAATGCCGATCCCCGCGACAGGGAACTCCTATGCCCGCAAACGAAAACGCCGCCCGGTAAGGGCGGCGTTCCAAAAAAACGCGAGGGGTGCGTCGGCTCAGACGAACTGGCCGAGACCCGGGATCGCGCCGACGATCGCGCCCATGGTGTCCTCGCCCGCCTGCTCGCGGCCAACGGCGAACATCTCCTTCGAGACGCTCTGGATCTGGCCCATCGAGAGGCCGGCGCCCATCAGCTGGCCGCCGAGCGCCATCACGCCGCCACCGCCGCCCATCAGGCCGCCGATCGCGCCCATGAGCCCGCCCTTGGCGCCGCCTTCGGCATCGGCGAGTTCCTGGGCGCCAGGCAGCGCCGCCATCAGCTGGCCGATCTCCGCGGCGGGGCCTTCCTTCTGCAGGAAGGCGAGAATGATGCCGATCGCCTTCTTCGCCAGCGACTCGTCGAGGCCCGAAGCGGCCGTAATGCGGGAGATCAGTTCTTCCATGGTGCGGTCCTCTCTGGCGAGCCTGCTGTCGCTCTGAAGATAGTTTACACATAAACTATCTGCGATGGAAGCGATCTTCATGCTTCCGCCCAACGTCTCGGTTCGCTACACCCTTTGCACGACCTTATGGCAACGGAACAGGCGCGACCATGGCGGATGACGGCACGATCCTGATCGGCAAGAGCGAGAAGCCGGAGGTGCTGCTGCTCAAGCTCGCCAACCGCCACGGCCTCGTCACCGGCGCGACCGGCACCGGCAAGACGGTGACGCTGCAGGTGCTGGCGGAGGGCTTCGCCAATCACGGCGTCCCGGTCTTCGCCGCTGACATCAAGGGCGACCTCTCCGGTATCGCCGCGCCCGGCAATTCCAAGCCGCCCTTCGTCAAGCGCGCCGAGGAGCTGGGCGTAAAATACGAGCCCGACCAGTTCACCACCGTGTTCTGGGACGTGTTCGGCGAGCAGGGCCATCCGGTCCGCGCTACGATCTCGGAGATGGGCCCGCTGCTGCTGGCGCGCCTGCTCGATCTCAACGACACCCAGGAGGGCGTGCTCAACATCGCCTTCCGCATCGCCGACGAGCAGAAGCTGCTGCTGCTCGATCTCAAGGATCTGCGCTCGATCCTCGCCTTCATCGCCGAGAATGCGCAGGAACTGACGACCAAATACGGCAACGTCACTTCCGCGACGGTCGGCACCATCCAGCGCGCTCTGCTCGTGCTGGAGAACCAGAAGGGCGACCTGTTCTTCGGCGAGCCTGCGCTCGACATCAACGATCTGATGAAGACCGACCGCGATGGCCGCGGCATCGTCAACATCATGGCCGCCGACAAGCTGATGGCCAATCCGCGGCTCTACGCCACCTTCCTGCTCTGGCTGCTCTCCGAATTGTTCGAGCAGCTGCCGGAGGTCGGCGACCTCGACAAGCCCAAGCTCGTCTTCTTCTTCGACGAGGCGCATCTGCTCTTCAACGGCGCGCCCAAGGCGCTGCTGACGGCGGTCGAGCAGGTGGTGCGCTTGATCCGCTCCAAGGGCGTCGGCGTCTATTTCGTCACGCAGAACCCGCTCGATATTCCCGATACCGTGCTGGCCCAGCTCGGCAACCGCGTCCAGCACGCCTTGCGCGCTTTTACCCCGCGCGACCAGAAGGCGGTCAGGGCCGCGGCCGAGACGTTCCGGCAGAACCCGAAGATCAACACCGAGCAGGCGATCACCCAGCTCGCCGTCGGCGAGGCGCTGGTCTCGACGCTGGAAGGCAAGGGCTCGCCGACCATGGTCGAGCGCTGCCTGATCGCTCCGCCGATGGCGCAGGTCGGCCCGATCACCCCGCAGGAGCGGGCGCAGTGCATGCGCGACTCCGGCTTCACCGGCAAATACGACACGATGGTCGACCGGGAGTCTGCTTATGAAGAGCTGATGAAGCGCAAGGGGTTGAAGTCCGACGGCTCTCCGGTCGAAGCCTCGGCCGAAGGAGGCGGCGGCATCCTCGACACGATTGGTGGTTGGCTCGGCGGCGGCGCTTCCCAGCAGCGTCCGAAGACCGGACCGGGCTCGCGCGGCGGGCCGCTGCCGCAGAGCATGGCCGAAAAGGTCATCACCTCGGCGGCGCGCTCGGCCGCAACCACGATCGGCCGGCAGGTCGGCCAGGCGATTCTGCGCGGCGTCCTTGGCTCGTTGACCGGCGGGCGGCGGTAATCGGTCTGCCGTCATGCGCGCGGACGGCTGGCATCGTCTGCGCGACTGGGCATGATGGCGCCACCGGAATCAGCTTCCAGTGAGCGCCATGTCCCAGCTTCCCGCCATTCTCTCCCGCCTCGACGCCGATCTCGACGCTTCGCTGGCTCGCCTGTCGTCCTGGCTCGAAATCCCCTCGATCGGGACCGACCCGGCCTTCGATACGCAGACGCGCCAGGCGGCCGAATGGCTGCGCCGTGATCTTGAAGGCCTCGGTTTCAAGGCCGAATTGCGCGAGACCGGCGGCCATCCGGTCGTGCTGGCACATCGCCCGAAGCCCGGCGCGCCACATGCGCTGTTCTACGGCCATTACGACGTCCAGCCGGTCGATCCGCTCGAGCTCTGGGACAACGACCCGTTCAAGCCGGCCGTCAAGGAGATCGAGCCGGGGCGGAAGGTGATCCTTGCCCGCGGCGCCTGCGACGACAAGGGCCAGGTGATGACCTTCATCGAGGCGATCCGCGCCACGCTCGCCGAGACCGGCGACCTGCCGATCGGCCTCACCATCCTGGTCGAGGGCGAGGAGGAATCCGGCTCGGTCAACCTGCCGGGCTTCATCAAGGCCAATGCCGCCGAACTGAAGGCCGATTTTGCGCTGGTCTGCGACACCGGCATGTGGGACCGGGTCACGCCGCTGATCACCTCGACCCTGCGCGGCATGGTCTATCAGGAGGTCAGGCTGACCGCGGCCGACCGCGACCTGCATTCCGGCATGTTCGGCGGTGCGGCTGCGAACCCGATCCATGTGCTGACCAAAATCGTCGCGGAAATCCATGACGAGACCGGCCGGATCACCATCCCCGGCTTCTATGACGGCGTGCACGAGCCGACCAACGCGCAGAAGGCCGAATGGGCCGATCTCAACCTGACCGAGAAGGAGTTCCTCGGCCAGGTTGGCCTCAAGCATTCCATCGGCGAGCGCGGCCGCATGCTGATCGAGCAGATCCAGTCGCGCCCGACCTGCGACGTCAACGGCATCTGGGGCGGCTATACCGGCGAGGGCTCGAAGACCGTCATCCCGGCCAAGGCCTCGGCCAAGGTCTCGTTCCGCCTCGTCGGCGACCAGGACCCGGCCAAGATCGCCGCCGCCTTCCACCAGTTCGTGCGCGAGCGCCTGCCGGAGGATGTGACGGCCGAGTTCATCGGCCATTCCGGCTCGCCGGCGCTGGCCGTGCCGGTCGATTCACCGGTCCTGCACAAGGCGCGCAAGGCCTTGGGCGAGGAATGGGGTGGCCGCGTCGTCAGCATCGGCAGCGGCGGCTCGATCCCGGTCGGCGGCGACTTCAAGCGCACGCTCGGGCTCGACACGCTCTTCGTTGGCTTCGGCCTCGACGACGACCGCATCCACTCGCCGAACGAGAAGTACGATCTCTCCTCCTTCCACAAGGGCCAGCGCTCCTGGGCCCGCATCTTGCAAGCACTCGCCTCATGAAATCAGTCTGTGTCTTCTGCGGCTCGAGCCCGGGCCATGATCCCGTCCATGCCGAGGGTGCCCGCGCCATGGGCACGGCCATCGCCAAGCGCGGCCTGACGCTGGTCTATGGCGGCGGCGCCGTCGGCCTGATGGGCATCGTCGCCAATGCCGCGCTCGAAGCCGGCGGCGAGGTCCATGGCGTGATCCCGCGGGCGCTGCGCGAGAAGGAGGTCGGCCACAACAAGCTGACCCGGCTCGAAGTCGTCGAGACCATGCACATCCGCAAGGCGCGCATGGCCGAGCTCTCTGACGGCTTCATCGCCATGTCCGGCGGCATCGGCACCTTCGAGGAGATCTTCGAGATCTGGACCTGGAGCCAGCTCGGCATCCACGGCAAGCCGCTCGGCTTCCTCAACATCGACGGCTTCTACGACGCGCTCGCCGCCTTCCTCGACAACACGACGAAGGCTGGTTTCATGTGGCAGGCCCATCGCGACATGGCGATGATGGAGACCGATCCGGTCGCCCTGCTCGACAAGATGGAGGCCTACAAGCCGCAGACCCAGATCAAATGGGTGGAGAAGACGGAGGTTTGACCGCTCTCCGCGGGATAGGAATTTTATCCTAATTATATACGTGACAAAGCAGTTTCGATGTGGTGTGATTCTCAGCGACAGGCCGGCACGTCGAAATAGGCGCTAGCGCGAGAGCCGAAGGACTGGATGCACCGAACCCGAGACCGCAAGGTGAGTCGGTCGGGGCCAGCCCTTCGGCTCAAAGTTCATTGTACCATTTGAGCCGATCAGAGAATCTGACATCAACACCGACGCCGGGCCAAAGCTTCACGCCGAAGCCTCTGATCGTGGGGCCGTGACGCAGCAGTATGGGGTTCAACTCGCGGACGTATTTGTCTTCGACTACGCCCCAAGGGCCGACTTCGACAGATTTTGCCACGGCGCTGGCGACATAGTCCGCCATTTGGAGGCCGATACGGCTTTTGTTATCTTCGCAGGTGACGCCTTCAATGTTAAGGTGTTCCCATGCCATGTAATCAGGAGAATTATTCGCTCGATAAGGAATACGGCGAAGGTAATTTTTGAATTCTTCCGCCGTCAAGCCGCCTCTCGATGAAAATATTATATCAAGTTTGGAATGAGAGTTCTTCTTAGTCCATATCGTTGCGTTCTCCAAAAGGAGCTTTGCGGCGTAGAAATACAGGTAGTACTTTTTGGAGAGATTTTCGCGCTTTTGAATGGACGGCTTGTGAATCAGAACGCTTATGGCGGCGTAAGGCAGCGTCGACATGTGGCGGATGAAACACAGGCGTTCATCGTGGGACGCGCGTTGGAAATGGAACGACCAATTTTCCTGGCGACGATATGTCCGGCGAAATAGGGCGTAGTGATCTTTGATCAGAGTCGTTGTCCCGATAGGCTGGATCACGCCACCTAGAACGAACCACTCCGAGCTGGGATTCTGAGCTTCAAGGTTGAAACCTTCATCTCCGCTTTCGTCGAGAAGCAGTGTGGGCATGTCCGAAAAAAGATCCGATGATCAAAAGCGCGACGAGGTATTGAAGCGGATGCTGGCGACGCCGCCGAAGCCGCATGATGACAAGGCACAAAAGGGCAAAGTGAGCAGGCCCCCCGTTCCCAAACAAGACGCTAGCAAAAATAAATGAGTCCTGCTTCACTCGACCTATGAGTGAAGAGCCCGACGCCGCGGCATCATCTGCCCAGCCAGCGCCCCAGCCGGCGCTCCCCGATACGTTTGATATTCCAAGGCAGCTAATCGACCCTTGGATCAACATGAATCCGAATGATTATCTTGAAATTCAGATCACCAAAAGAGACGTCGATAAGCTTTTTTTCTCCATTGTCAAAGGTTTGAACGCCCAAGAAGCAACTCATGCTTGTATCGTTGCTTGGTCAAACGGTGAAACGGCGGCTGCGAATGAGGCTATGCAGCGCTCGAAACGCTTATTGATTGAAAGTCAGAACGAAATTCGTCAGTTCCTTGCCGCAATCATGGCTGGCTCGATCAAGGGGCAATGACTTGCCGGAAGTTAGCGATTTCGAAAACCTGCTTCGCGGAGACAAGGAAATAACGCATCCGGTGGGCGGGCGTCGCCCACCTGCTGCGCATGAAGAGCCGCTAGTGGCGACCACGGCAGGTCGTCTAAAGCCCATGACTGATCTCATGGAATTGTTGAAGCAAGATAGGCCGACGTATCGTGTAAGTGAGGATTCTGACGAAATGGCCGCCCCAACACGCGAAGAAATAGACGCGAAATTGGCCGCGTCGGAAGCGCGCGCGGAAACTAGGGCGGTCGTATCCGATGGTAAGTTAGACGCGGTTCTCGCCAAGCTGGTTAGCATTGGCGAAAAAATGGACGACGTCCGTGCAGATAATAGAACCACAAGAGCAAACCTATGGGCTGTCTGCGCCATCGTCGTAGCGGTCATCATCGGAATGGGTGCGATTGTGATTACGATTGCACCAGCAGCGTTCACGTTTGGGTCGCAAGTGAGAGATATGGTGCAAAAGGAGGTAGCGGCGACGCCGCAGCCCCCTAAGGCACCCTAGACTTTCTCTTACGTAGGAGACGCTTCGCCTTCTGCTTAAGCGAAAGCGGCGCCACCAATCCGCCGATAGGTGAGGCGCTTGCCGCCGATGCCCTTCAAGGCGTTCTCAGCGCGCATCGTGTCGTTGATGCCGAGCTTCACGCGGTTGTTGTAGCGGAAATCGAACTCGGCAAGGTAACGGTGCAGGTGCTTCTCAGCGCAGTGCTGATAGATGCCCTTCATGCCGCGCTTGAAGATCGAGAACACGCCTTCGATCGTGTTGGTGTGGACATCGCCGCGAGCATACTCCTTGGCGCTGTGGCGCACGGTATCGTGGCGGGCGAACTCAGTGCCCACGACGGTGTAAAGGCGGCTCTCGTCCGTATGCAGGCGGCTCTCGCGGCGGATGTTGGTGACGACGATCTCGCGCACGCTTTCGGCGTTGGCCTTATCGACATGGAAGGAACGGACACGACCGCCGCGCTCGACCAGGGCGACGACAGCGCGCTTACCTGACGGGCCGCCCTTACCCTTCTTCGTGAAAGGCTGGCCGCGCGTGTTGAGCTTGGGCTGATACTCGGTCTTGCCGAAATAGGTTTCGTCGGCTTCGACAATCTGGCCGTCACCGCCCATCGGGCCGCGCGCATCATCGCGCATGGCCTCACGGATGCGGTGGCACATGAACCAAGCAGTCTTGTAGGTGACGCCAAGCATGCGGTGCAGCTGGTGGGCGCTCATGCCCTTCTTGCTGGCGCACATGAGGTGGACGGCCAGCATCCACTTGTTGAGCGGGATCTTGGAGCGCTCGAACACGGTGCCGACAGTGACGGTGAATTGCTCGCGGCATTCGGCGCACTGGTAGAGGCCGGCGCGATGGGCCTTGCCCTTCAAGCCGGTGATCTTCGTAGGATCGGCATTGCCGCAATGAGGGCAGATCGCGCCGTTCGGCCAACGCTGCGCCTCAAGGTGCTCGCGGGCCTTGTCCGCGTCGGTGAAGATCGGGTTGTCGAGGGCGGCGGACATGGGCTTGCTCCTGTGATTAGGAGCATAGCCCTAGCGCCTGCTTTGTCAAGTATATAATTGGGAATTTTATCCTTGACATCGTGACGCTGATCGGGTAGAGATCAGGAACGCTCACGAATTGCGCCTGAGACGAACGAAGCCGCCGCGCTGCCCAGCCGGCGGCTTTTGCATGCCGGGCCGAGCCGAGGTTTCCGATGACCGATGATAGCGATGAGACCGCCCCGGCCCCGCCGGCGGCGAAGCGCAAGCCTGCGCCGCGCGGTCGGAAGGCCGTGATCAGCAAGCTCTGGAAGGCGGCGCAGACCCAGCTCGAAGCGCATGAGGCGCATCTGGCCGAGCTGCCGGCCGGCGCCGCGGCGAGCGAGGTCGATGCCAAGACGCTGGCGACGCTGGCCCGCACCGTGCGCGAGTTGGTCGCGCTGGATTCTGCAGCAGCGGGGGAGGGAGGAAAGTCCGAGGATGAGCCCAGCCCCGCCGAAGGACTGCGCCGGGTCGATGAACTGCGGCGAGAGCTGGCACGACGCATGGAACGCCTTATCGCCGATCACACAGGCGAAGCTGTTCCTCAAGCTGCTTCCGGATCTGACGCCGGAACTGGTTAGGCTCGTCGATCAGGAGTGGACCTACTACGGGCGGCTTGACCAGAAATCCCGCCGTCTGCCGCCTTGGTGGACCTGGCTCGTCCTCGGCGGACGCGGCGCCGGCAAGACGCGCACCGGCGCCGAGTGGGTCAAAGGGATGGCGCTGGGCCTCGCACCGATTGCCGCGGCTCCAGTCGGCCGCATCGCTCTCGTTGGCGAAACGCAGGCTCAGGTCCGCGACGTGATGATCGAGGGCGTCTCCGGCCTGCTCGCGATCCATCATCGCTGGGAGAAGCCGATCTGGTCGCCGTCGCGGCGCCGGCTCGAATGGGGCAATGGCGCGATCGCGCAGGTCTTCACCGCCGAGGATCCGGAAGGTTTGCGCGGACCGCAATTCGGGGCCGCCTGGTCCGACGAACTGGCGAAATGGCCGAACCTTCAGGAAACCTGGGACATGCTGCAGCTCGGCCTGAGGCTCGGCGACCGGCCGCGCCAGGTAGTGACGACGACGCCGCGCCCGCTGCCTTTGATCAAGCGGCTGCTCGATGACCCACGCGTCGCCGTCAGCCGGGCGGCGACCCGCGCCAACCGCTTCAACCTGGCGCAAAGCTTTCTCGACAGCGTGCAGCAGGCTTATGGCGGCACCCGGCTCGGCCGGCAGGAGCTCGAAGGCGAGATCGTCGAGGAGAGTGCCGACGCGCTCTGGAGCCGGGCGCTGATCGAGGACTGCCGCGAGCGCGAGGCGCCGCCACTGGCGCGGATCATCGTGGCGATTGATCCGCCCGCCTCCTCGTCGAAGCGGGCCGATAGCTGCGGGCTCGTCGCGGCCGGCATCGATCGCGACGGCATCGGCCATGTGCTGGCGGATGCGACGCTCGCTGGCGCCAAGCCGCATGAATGGGCGGCGGTGGCCGTCGCGCTCTATCGCCGGCTGGAGGCTGATGCGCTGGTCGTCGAGGTCAACCAGGGTGGCGAGATGGCGACAAGCGTCATCCGCGAGGTCGATCCGGGCGTGCCGGTGACGCCGGTCAGGGCCTCGCGCGGCAAATTCCTGCGGGCCGAGCCGGTTGCGGCGCTCTATGCGCAGGGGCGCGTGCGCCATGCCGGCGCGTTTCCGGCACTGGAGGACGAGATGTGTGATTTTGGCCCAACCGGGCTGAGCTCCGGCCGTTCGCCCGACCGGCTCGATGCGCTGGTCTGGGCGCTGACGCATCTGATGCTCGGGCCGAAGGGCCGGCCGCGGGTGAGGGGGCTCTAGCGCCCGAGAATCGCAACAACAGCGAGAAACCCATGCTCAATTTCCTTCGCAGCCTGCGCGGCTTCGCCGCGCCGGAACAGAAGCGCTCGCGCATCGGGCCGCTGATCGCCCTGCATGAGGCCGGCCGCCCGGTCTGGACGCCGCGCGACTACGGCGCCCTGGCCCGCGAGGGCTATCAGCGCAATCCGGTGGTGCATCGCTGCGTCCGTTTGATCGCCGAGGCGGCGGCGCAGACCCAGCTGATTGCCAAGGTCGGCGGGCGCGAGATGCCGGAGCATCCGGCGCTGGCGCTGATCGAGCGGCCCAATCCGCGCCAGGGCGGCGTCGCCTTCCGCGAGATGCTCTATGGCCATCTGCTCGTCGCCGGGAATGCCTATGTCGAGGCCGCGAGCATCGGCCGCGAACCGCGGGAGCTCTATGCGCTCCGGCCCGACCGGATGCGGGTGGTGCCTGGCCGCGACGGCTGGCCCGAGGCCTATGACTACACGGTGGGAGCCCAGACCATACGCTTCCGGCAGGACGAGGGCGCGCTGCCGCCGATCCTGCATCTGTCGCAGTTCCATCCGGTCGACGATCATTATGGCCTCTCGCCGGTCGAGGCGGCAGCCTGCTCGCTCGACGTCCACAATGCCGCCGGCGCCTGGCACAAGGCGCTGCTCGACAATGCCGCGCGCCCGTCCGGCGCACTGGTCTATGACGGCCCGGAAGGCGGCACGCTGACCGAGGCACAGTTCGAGCGGCTGAAGCAGGAGCTGGAGGACGGTTTCCAGGGCGCGCGCAATGCCGGACGTCCGCTCCTGCTCGAAGGCGGCCTCGACTGGAAGCCGCTGTCGCTATCGCCGGCCGAACTCGATTTCGTCGCCGCCAAGGGCGTCGCCGCACGCGAGATCGCACTCGCCTTCGGCGTGCCGCCGCTGCTGCTCGGCCTGCCCGGTGACAATACCCATGCCAATTTCGCCGAGGCCAACCGCGCCTTCTGGCGCCAGACGCTGATCCCGCTGGTCAGGCGCACGGCGCAGTCGCTGGCGCAATGGCTCGGCCCGGCCTTCGGCGATGCGCTCACCCTCGAACCCGATCTCGATGCGATCGAGGCGCTGGCCGAGGAGCGGGAATCGCTCTGGCGGCGGGTCTCCGCGGCCGGCTTCCTCAACGAGGACGAAAAACGCGAGGCGGTCGGCTATGGCCGCCGGGAGGCGTCGTTGTGAGCCCGTTCGACGCAGCCGCCGCGGGAATCGTCGCGCGCGGCGATCTCGGCCATCTCGCGCTGCTGCTCTGGGCCTTCTGCGCCTCGGGGCTCGCGCTCTTTGCCCTGCGCGAGCTGATCGCCGCCAACCGGCGCTTCGACGAGTTCGTGCGCGAATTCGCCCGCTTCAACGCCCGCTACGAGGGAGGGGATTCATGAGCAAGACCGGTGGCAAATCGCTGCCCAGGCCGGCTCCGGCAGCCGTGAGATCGGGTGTGGCGTCGCCGCGTCCCGGCCGCCAGCCGCGCGACGTCTTCGGCCGCTTCTTCGAGACGCTCGGGCAGCTCGACGCCAATGGCCGCGGCGGGCGGGGAGGGGCGCGATGAGAGCTGCCGCGCCCCGCTATCCCGCTTTGGCGCGCGAGGCCAAGTTCCTGGCGCAGCCGCTGGCCCGGGTCGAGCCGGACGGCGCCTTCGAGGGCTATGCCAGCCTGTTCCGCATCGCCGATCTCGGCAAGGACGTGGTCGAGCCCGGCGCTTTCCGCGACAGCCTCGCGCGGCGCGGCGCCGGCGGCATCAGGATGCTCTGGCAGCATGATCCGACGCAGCCGATCGGCCGTTGGCTCGAATTGCGCGAGGATTCGCGCGGCCTCTACGTCCGCGGCCGGCTGTCGCTCGCCGTGGCACGGGCCCGCGAGCTGCACGCGCTGATGCGCGACGGCGCGGTCGATGGGCTCTCGATCGGCTTCCGCTCGCAGCGCGCCCGCAGCGAGCCGCGCACCGGCCTGCGCCGCCTGGAGAGGGTCGACCTCTGGGAGATCTCGCTCGTCACCTTCCCGATGCTGCCGCAGGCAAGGGTCAGCGCCGTCAAGGCGCTGCGCCCGCCCAGCCACGCCGCCTTCGCCTGAAACTCAACCGAAGCCGCAGAACCACAGGAGATTCCATGACTGCGCTGAACCAGGCTCCCGAGACCAAGGCGACCGGGGAGGTCGCCGCCATCTATGACGATCTGCGCTACACGCTGGAGGCCTATCGCGCCACCAATGACGAGCGCCTGGCCGAGCTCGAGACCCGCATGGGCGGCGACGTGCTGACCGGCGAGAAGCTCGCCCGCCTCGACGATGCGCTCGACGAGACCCGCCGCCGGCTCGACCGGCTGAGCCTCGACAGCCGCCGTCCGGCGCTGGGTGCGAGCGAGGAGCGCGATCCGGCCGTGGCCGAGCACAAGGCCGCCTTCGCTTCCTATGTTCGTCATGGCGAGGCCACCGGCCTGAAGCGGCTGGAGGCCAAGGCGCTCTCGGCCGGCTCCGGCCCCGACGGCGGCTATCTCGCACCCTCGACCGTCGAGGGCGAGATCCTGCGCCGCCTGGCGAGCGTGTCGCCGATCCGCTCGATCGCGACGGTGCGCACCATCTCGACCGGCACCTACAAGAAGGCGTTCTCGACCACCGGCCCGGCCTCCGGCTGGGTGGCGGAGACGGCGGCGCGTCCGCAGACCGGCACGCCGACGCTGGCCGAGCTCTCCTTCCCGGCAATGGAGCTCTACGCCATGCCGGCGGCGACGCAGACCCTGCTCGACGACGCCATCGTCGACATCGACCAATGGATCGCCGAGGAGGTCGAGAGCGCCTTCGCCGAGCAGGAGGGGGCGGCCTTCGTCACTGGCGATGGCGTCGACAAGCCCAAGGGCTTCCTGGCCTATCCCACGGTCGCAGATGCGAGCTGGAGCTGGGGCAATATCGGCACGCTGAAGACCGGCGTCGCCGGCGCCTTCGCCGCCTCGAACCCGTCCGACATCCTGGTCGATCTCGTCTATGCGCTGAAGGCCGGCTACCGCCAGAACGCCAGCTTCGTGATGAACCGCAAGACGCAGGCCGCGGTGCGCAAGTTCAAGGACTCGACCGGTCAGTATCTCTGGCAGCCGCCGGCCATGGCGGGCGCGCAGGCGACGCTGCTCGGCTTCCCGGTCGTCGAGGCCGAGGACATGCCGAACATCGCGACGGATGCGGTCTCGATCGCCTTCGGTGACTTCCGCCGCGGCTATCTCGTCGTCGACCGGGCGGGCGTGCGCATCCTGCGCGACCCCTATTCCGCCAAGCCGCATGTGCTGTTCTACACGACCAAGCGTGTCGGCGGCGGTGTGCAGGACTTCGCCGCGATCAAGGGACTGAAGTTCTCGGCCTGATCGGCGCTAGCGGCCGAACCACCAGCTGTAGCTGGCGTTCGGGCGGGCATTCTCACCCGCCTGGCGCGGCTCGTCGCCATAGTTGAGCAGACGCTCGCTCGCCTCGGCGATCCAGGCACGGTGGTCGTTGATCGGGGTGATCGCGGTGAAGCCGCCGCAGATCAGCTTGACACGTGAGCTAAGGGGGCCGCTCGACCAGGAGACGATACCGACGAGATCGCGCGATCCGACCGGGCCCCGTAGCACCGGCCCGCCGGAATCGCCGCGGCAGGCACCGGCGCCGAGGACCTCGCCACGGTTCTCGGTGTCGACCGCGACCTTGACCGTGTTGGCGGTGGTGTAGTTGCCGGCATTGACCAGCGTGACCTCGCGCAGGGTGCGCGCGGTTTTCTTGTTGTTCTCGGAGGCGAGGCCGAAGCCGGCCATGGTCACCGTCTCGCCCTGCCACAGACCGCTGCCGAGCGTCAGCGGCTGGATGTCGGCGGGCAGGGGCGAGGCTAGGCGCAGCAGCGCCAGGTCCGCGCCCGGCTGGGTCCGCGGCGTCGTGCCGGGTACGAAGGTCGGGTGCGGCAGCACGGCGGCGACGGCATGCGTGCGGTTGCGGAAGCGCTTGTCGAGGCTGATCACGCGCACCGAGCCGCCGGTCATCAGGCAATGCGCCGCGGTTAGCACGAGCTCGGAGGAGATCGCGGCGCCCGAGCAGAGCTCGCCGTGGCTGGTCTCGATCCGCAAGGTCGAGGCGCGCGCTCCGTCCACGGCGCGCGATTGCACGCCGCCGATCACGGCCTGCGCTGGCGCAGTCATCTGCAGGCCGGCGCAAAAAGCGAGCGCGACGGTCGCTGCGCGCTTCGAAGTGGTCATGGTCGAGGCCGTCATTGCCATGGTGCCAGTCTATGGTTTGCTGCAGCGCAGTCCAGTGCTCTTCGTAGCCAAAGGCGATCAGGGGGCTCCGGTCCAGTCGGCGTTCTCGCCCCACCCCGACAAGGTACGATCGATCCAGCCGCGCTGGGGTGCGACCAGAATGCCCTGGCTGAGCAGGCCGCATTGCTTGCCCGACGGGCCGGTCGACCAGCTCGCAACGGCGATGACGCCATCCGGACCTGCGACGATCGGCCCGCCTGAATCGCCCTGGCAGGCGCCGGCGCCCGCCCGCTTGCCGCCGGTCGCCGGATCGGATGCCCAGAGCAGGATCTTGCCGGGCCCGTAAGGCTCGACCGTGGCGAGCGCGGCGGAGCGATAAGTGCCAGTCGTCTTTGCCTCGCCCTCGCGGGCGACGCCATAGCCCGACAGTGTCACCGGCGCCCCGGCCCGCGGCAGTCCGCCATCGACCAAGGTCGCGGGCGAGAACCGCGCCGGTAGCGGTGCTGAGAGCCTGACCAATGCGAGGTCGATCGAGCGCTGCCGGTTCGTGACGGACTTGGCGTTGAATTCGGGGTGCAGCGCGATCGTCGCCGGCTCGACCAGAACCGGTTCGCCGCCTTCGCGCCAATGGATACGCAGGTCGACGCGGGCGTCGGCGCAGTGGGCAGCGGTGAGAATCGCCCGGCGCGATAAGACGATGCCGGTGCAGACGCCGCCGCGCGCATTGAGGACCATCACGGTCGCGTTGGCGATGGGCCCGCCCTCGCGTCCGCCGACCACGGCCGAAGCGCTCCAGGGCGCGGCGAATGCCGTCACCAGGACCGTGAGTGCAATCGCCATTCCGCCACGCATCGAGCCGTCTCCGCTGTCGGGCGGGCTCGATAGCGCATCGGCGGCGCCGATCAAACCCGAAAGAGGAGGGGCCATGACGCCGCTCGCTTTGACGCCGCCAGCCATCGAGCCGGTCTCGCTGTCGGAAGCCAAGGATTTTCTCCGCCTCCTCACGGTTGACGAGGATGAGCTACTGGGCACCTTGATCACGGCGGCCAGGCTGATGATCGAGGCCGCTTCCGGGCGCCTGCTGATCGAGCAGGGCTGGCGGATCGTCCTCGACGCCTGGCCGCTGGGTGGCGAGATTCGCCTGCCGCTCTCGCCCGCACGCAGCCTCATAGCGGCACGCGTCCATCCTGCCACTGGTCCGGCAGAGGTGGTCGCGCCGTCTTCGCTGACGCTGATTGAGGGCTCCGATCCGCCGCTGGTCGTGATCTCAGGCCCCGTGCCGCCTCCCGGCCGCGCTCGCTCTGCGATCGAGATCGATCTCGTCGCCGGTTTCGGCGCGACGCGGGACACAGTGCCGGCGCCGCTGCGCCAGGCCGTGCTCAGACTGGCCTGCCGCTGGTTCGAGCACCGCGGCGATGTGGTCAGCCGCGATGCGGCGCGCCTGCCGGCCGAGATCGCCGCGCTCGTCGCTCCATTCCGCCGCGTGAGGCTGTGATGATCAGGGAGACCGGCAAAAGCCGGCCCGTCGGCACGTTGCGCCGCCGCTTGTTGCTGGAGGCGCCGGTGGAGACGCCGGACGGCGCCGGCGGGCGGCTCACCGCCTTCGAGACGGTCGCGGCCGTCTGGGCCCAGGTCGAATGGCTCTCGGGCAATGAGCGCTGGCGGGCCGAACGGCCCGAGCAGGCGGCAAGCCACCGCATCACCCTGCGCTGGCGCACAGGCGTCGATGCCGGCCAGCGCCTTCGCGATGGCGAGCAGGTCTTCGACATCCGTGCGGTCGGCGATCCCGATGGCGGCCGCCGGCGTCTCGTCTGCCTGGTCGAGGAGGTGGGCCGATGAGCGACGCCATCCTGCCGCTGCGGCGCGCCATCCACGCACATCTTGCCGCCGATGCCGGGCTGACGGCCCTGATCGGGGCGGGCCGCATTCATGACGAGCCGCCGCGTGCCCTGAATGGGCTCTATGTCGTCCATAGCGAGGTCACGGCCGAGGATTGGTCGACCGGCAGCGATCGCGGCTGCGAACAGAAGTTCTCCCTCGTCGTCTGGGCGGGAGAGAGCGCCTCCTCGCGCAAGGCGCTCGAAGCGAGCGCCCGGATCGTCACGAGCCTGGAAGGTGCGGCGCTCGCGCCGGAGGGCCACCGGCTGATCAATCTCGGCTGGTTCGCCTCGAAGCTCACCCGCGATCCCAAGACCCATCTGCCGATGGTGACGCTGACCTTCCGGGCCGTCACCGAAGCGCTCTGACGTCAAGAAAGGACCGCCCATGCCTGCCCAGAAAGGCAAGGACCTCTTGCTCAAGGCCGCCGATGCCGGCGGCAGCTTCGTCACCGTGGCTGGCCTGCGCGCCCGCCAGATCGCTTTCAATGCCGAGGCGGTCGATGTCACCCATGCCGAGTCGGCCGGGCGCTGGCGCGAGTTGCTAGCCGGGGCCGGCATGCGCCGCGCCAGCATCAGCGGCGCCGGCATCTTCAAGGACGAGGCCTCTGACGCGCTGGTCCGCCAGATCTTCTTCGACGGCGCGATCCGCGACTGGCAGGTGATCGTGCCTGATTTCGGCACCATCACCGGGCCGTTCCAGCTCTCGACGCTCGAATATCGCGGCGACCATGCCGCCGAGGTCACTTTCGAGCTGTCGCTGGAATCGGCGGGGCAGCTGTCCTTCACGCTGGCTTGAGGGGAAGCCGCATGGTCAATCGCTACAGAGGCGAGGTCGCTCTGATGGTCGAAGGGCGGGCGCTGCCGATGCGACTCACCCTCGGCGCGCTCGCCGAGCTCGAGGACGCTTTCTCGGTCGAGAACCTGCCGGCGTTGGGCGAGCGCTTCGCCTCAGGCCGGCTCTCGGCCCGCGACATCACGCGCATCCTGTCTGCCGGCTTGCGCGGCGCCGGCGGCACGCTGACTGCGGACGAGGTTGCGGCGCTGCCTTTCGACGGCGGGCTCAACGGCGCCATCGCCGCCGCGATCGCCCTGCTCGACGTGACCTTCGCCCCGGCGGGTGAGGCCGCGGAAGCCCGCCCTCCGTCGCCGCCGACGGCCTAGGTGGGCCGGCGGCGGTTCCCTTCCCCTGGCGCGAGGTGATGGCCTTTGGGCTCGGGCGCCTGCACTGGCCGCCGGAGGCTTTCTGGGCCGCGAGCCCGCGCGAGATCCTCGCTGCGATCGAGGCTCATCGTCCGCCGCGGGCGGGCGAGGCTCCGTCGCGCCTGACGCTCGATGAGCTGATGCGGGCGCATCCCGACCGAATTCCCTGTGACGACGAATGGAAAGGCGACATCGATGGCTGAAGAAGACGATTCCTCATCCTCTTCCTTCGATTTCGGCGGCCTGCGCACGCTGAACACGCTGACCCAGAGCCTGACCAAGGCGGCGCAGGCGTTTGGCAAGTCGATCACCTCGGCCTTCGCCAGCGGTATCGTCGAGGGCAAGCGCTTCGAGGACGTGCTGCGCAGCATCGGCACCTCGATGACGCAGAGCCTGCTGAAATCGGCGCTGAAGCCGCTGCAGAGCGCGATCTCGGGCTGGCTCGGCTCAGGCGTCAGCAGCCTGGCCGGGCTGTTCGGCGGACGCATGGGCGGCGGAGGAGGTGGTCTGCCCGTCTCGCCCTTCGCCGATGGCGGCATCGTTGCGGCGCCCTCCTATTTCGCCATGGGGCGTGGGCTCGGGCTGATGGGCGAGCGTGGTGCCGAGGCGATCATGCCTCTGTCGCGCGGCCCCGACGGCAAGCTCGGCGTGCGGGCCGATGGTGGCGGCGAGCGGCGTCCGTTCAACGTCCTTGTCCAGGTCTCGACGCCCGATGCCGACAGCTTCCGTCGCTCCGAGGCGCAGGTTTCTGCCGCGATCGCGCGGGCGGTGGCGCGCGGCAATCGCGCGCTCTGAGCCGGGCAATATGACAGGACAGGGAGAGGCGGCATGAGCGGCTTCCACGAGGTGCGCTTCCCCACGGGGATCGCGCGCGGCGCCCGCGGCGGGCCGGAGCGGCTGACCCAGGTGGTGACGCTGGCCTCGGGCCGGGAGGTCCGCAACAGCCGCTGGGCGCATTCGCGCCGGCGCTACGATGCCGGCTTCGGCGTCCGCACGCTCGACGCGCTCGCCGAGGTCGTCGCCTTCTTCGAGGAAAGGCGCGGCCGGCTCTATGGCTTCCGCTGGCGCGACCGGCTCGACTGGAAGAGCTGCGCGCCCTCAGCGACACCCGCGGCGAGCGACCAGCAGATCGGCGTCGGCGACGGCGCGACGCGGGTATTCCAGCTCTGCAAGCTCTATGGCGGCCTGCACGCGCCCTATGTGCGCCGCATCACCAAACCGGCTGCCGGTACCGTGCTGATCGCGGTCGACGGCGTCGTGAAGGCCCAGCCGACAGCCGTCTCCTGCGATCACGCGACGGGTCTGGTCACCTTCACGGTCGGTCAGGCTCCGCCTGCCGGGACCGTCGTCAGCGCCGGCTTTTGCTTCGACGTGCCCGTGCGCTTCGACAGCGACGCGATCGAGGTCGACCTGTCGGCCTTCGAGGCCGGCGACATCCCCAAGATCCCGATCGTCGAGATCGTCGACTAGAGGTTTGGCCATGCGGACATTATCGCCGGGGCTCGCCGCGCATGTCGCCGGCGAGGCGACCAGTTTGTGCCGATGCTGGAGCCTGACCCGCCGTGACGGCGCGGTGCTCGGCTTCACCGATCACGATCGCGACCTCTCCTTCGACGGCATCCTGTTCCGTGCCAATGCTGGGCTGGAGGCGGCCGAATCCAGCTCCGAGCTTGGCTTCGCGACCGGCGGCGGCGAGGTGCTCGGCGCCCTGGCGGCGAGCGGGCTCAGCGAGGAGGATCTGTCGCGCGGCTTCTACGATGACGCCCGCGTCGCGCTCTGGCTTGTGAACTGGGCCGATCCGAGCCAACGCACCTTGCTGGAGACCGGCTTCGTCGGCGAGCTGAAGCGCAGCGACAGCAATTTCACCGCCGAGGTCCGCGGGCTCGGCAAGGCCTTCGACGAGGAGCGTGGCCGGCTCTACACGGCGGGCTGTTCCGCCGATCTCGGCGATGCCCGCTGCGGCGTCGCAGTGGGAGCGTCCGGGGCGACGGTTGCCACGACCGACGGACGGCTGTCGATCACGGCGCCGGCGCTGGGCACCTATACCGACGGTTATCTCACCGGCGGGCGGCTGGTTTTCGTCACTGGCGCGAATATCGGCTTCGTCACCGAAATCCGCAGTCACCGCGCCGATGGCGGCACTGTGACGCTGCAGCTCTGGCAGGCCGCGCCGCAGCCGATCGCGGTCGGGGACGTCCTTACCGCCCAGGCCGGCTGCGACAAGCGGTTTGCCACTTGCCGCGACAAGTTCGGCAACGTCGTCAACTTCCGCGGCTTCCCGCATTTGCCGGGGAACGACTTCATCATCGGCGGTACCGGTGCGGGCAAGCCCGGCGCAGGTCCTTTCGATGGCGCGAGCCTGTTCCGATGACGGAGATCGAGACGACACGCGAGCGCATCGTCGCCGCGGCGCGCAGCTGGCTCGGCACCCCCTATCATCACCAGGCTTCGCTGCGCGACGTCGGCTGCGACTGCCTCGGCCTGGTGCGCGGCGTCTGGCGCGATCTCTATGGCGGCGAGCCAGAGCTGACGCCGCCCTATTCACCCTATTGGGCGCAGCAAGGCGGGGGTGAGATGCTGGCACTGGCTGCGGAGCGTCACCTGGCTCCGGTCGGCCTTGGAAGTGCACGACCGGGTGACGTCCTGCTCTTCCGCTGGCGGGCGCATCTGCCGGCGGCCCATTGCGCCATCCTGACCGCCCCGGATCGCATCCTGCATGCCCATGACGGGGCAGCCGTCGGAGAGGTCGCCTTCACCGGCTGGTGGCGGCGCCATCTCAGCCATGTCTTCGCCTTTCCGGAGCTCGATCCCTGATGGCCACGCTCGTTCTGCAGGTCGCCGGTTCGACGCTAGGCGCCGCCGTCGGCGGCCCGTTCGGCGCCATGATCGGCCGCTCGCTCGGCGCCCTCGCCGGCGCCGGCCTCGACCAGGGCATGTTCGGCAGCGGTGCCGGGACGCGCATCGTCGAAGGCCCGCGCCTCAAGGAGATCGACGGCCTCGCCTCGACCGAAGGGGCGCCGATCCCGAGGGTCTACGGACGGGCCAGGTTGGGCGGCCAGCTGATCTGGGCGACACGCTTCGAGGAAGAGGTGACGACCACCGTCACGCGCACCAAGACCGGCGGCAAGGGCGGGCAGAAGGCGCAGAAGACCTACGAGACCACCTATAGCTACTATGCCAACCTCGCGGTCGCGATTTGCGAGGGACCGATCGCCTTCGTGCGCCGCATCTGGGCCGATGGCCGCGAGATCGATTTCACGACCGTGACGCTGCGCGTCCATCGCGGCTTCGAAGATCAGCAGCCAGACCCGCTGATTTCAGCCAAGGAAGCCGGCGCGGCGCCGGCCTATCGCGGCACCGCCTATGTCGTGTTCGAGCGCTTTCCGCTCGCCGATTACGGCAATCGCGTTCCGCAATTCTCCTTCGAGGTGGTGCGCGCCGTGCCGGGCCTCGGCGAGATGATCCGGGCAGTGACGCTGATCCCCGGCGCAAGTGAGTTCATCTACCAGCCGACTTTGGTCAACCAGGAGCCGGAAGCCGGCGTCACCATCGCCGAGAACCGGCACCAATTGCACAGCGCCACCGACATCGATGGCGCGATCGGCCATCTGCTGGCGCTCTGCCCGAACCTGCGGCGCATCTCCCTCGTCGTCAGCTGGTTTGGCGACGATCTGCGCGCCGGCTCCTGCACCATCGCGCCACGCGTCGAGATCGCCAACAAGAACACGCCTGACGCGCCCTGGAGGGTGGCTGGCCTCGACAGGCCGAGCGCGCGTATCGTCAGCCAATCAAGTGGCCTGCCTGCCTATGGCGGCACGCCTTCGGACGAGAGCGTGATCGCCCTGATCCGGCGGTTGCGCTATGCCTACGGGCTCGAAGTGGTGCTCTATCCCTTCGTGATGATGGACGTGCCGGCCGGCAACGCATTGCCCGATCCGCAGACCGGCAATGCGCCCCAGCCGCCTTATCCCTGGCGCGGCAGGATCACCTGTTCGCCGGCTCCGGGCCAGGCCGGTTCGCCCGATGGGACGTCGGCCGCGGTGAGCCAGATCGCGAGCTTCCTCGGCTCCGCCACCGCGGCCGACTTCACGCTCGATGGCGACAAGGTCGTCTGTGCACGGCCGGATGAATGGAGCTTCCGCCGGGCGGTGCTGCATGCGGCGATGCTCGCCAAGGCGGCCGGCGGCGTAGATGGCTTCATCATCGGTTCCGAGCTGGTCGGCCTGACGCGCGTCCGCGGTGCGTCTGGCTACTATCCGATGGTCGAAGGGCTGGTTGAGCTCGCGGCCGAGGTCCGTTCCATTCTGCCGTCGCCGACCAGGCTGACTTACGCCGCCGACTGGACCGAATACGGCGCCCACGTCATCGCGGGCGGTCAGGAGGTGCGCTTTCCGCTCGATCCGCTCTGGGCGAGCGCGCATATCGACGCGATCGGCATCGACTATTATGCCCCGCTCTCCGATTGGCGCGATACGCCGGATCATGCCGACATCGTGCTGGCGCGCGGCCCCGCCGACGTCGCCTATCTGCGCAATCGCCTGACCTCGGGCGAGGCCTATGACTGGTATTATGCCGACCTCGCCGGCCGCTACGCCCAGACCCGCTTGCCGATTGCCGATGGCGCTTATGGTAAGCCGTGGATCTTCCGTCAGAAGGACATGCCGAGCTGGTGGTTGAACCCGCATGTCGAGCGCTTCGCCGGCGTGGAGATCGGCGCGACCGGCTGGGTGCCGGGCTCGAAGCCGGTCTGGCTGACCGAGATCGGGCTGCCAGCCGTCGACAAGGGCGGCAATTCCCCCAATGTCTTCCCCGATCCGAAATCGGTCGATGGCGGCTACCCGCATTTTTCGACCAAGGCGCGCGACGACCTCGTTCAGGCGCGCGGGCTGGAGGCGATCCTCTCCGGCTTCGATCCGACGCTTCCGGGCTTCGAGCCGCAGCGCAATCCGGCCATGGTCGACCCAGGCCATGTCTTCGTCTGGACCTGGGATGCCAGGCCGTTCCCTACCTTCCCGGACCTGACCTCGGTCTGGGCGGACGGGGCGAACTACGAGACCGGGCACTGGGTCAACGGCCGCCTCGAAGGCACGACGCTCGACCGGCTGGTGCGGGCGATCCTCACCGATTACGGCCTGCCGGTGCCGGACGAGCTCGCCATCGACGGCTTCGTCGACGGCTATGTCCTCGACCGGCCGATCTCGGCGCGGCAGGCGCTCGAGCCGCTCGCTCAGGCCTTCGGCTTCGACGCCGTCATGTCCTCGGGCAAGCTCGCCTTCCGCGGCCGTGCCGCGACCGTCGTACGCGCCTTGTCGACCGATGATCTCGTGCTCGATCGCGACGGCCAGCCCTTCGAGCTGCGCCGGGCACAGGAGAGCGAATTGCCGCTCGAACTGCGCCTGGTCCATATCGACGGCAACAATGATTATCGCCAGGCGACTGCCCGCTCGCGTCGGCTGGCCGGATCGGCCCGGCGCGAGAATGCGATCGAGCTCGCGGTGGTCACCCGGCGGGCGGAGGGGCAGCGCCTTGCCGACCAGCGCCTGCAGGAGATCTGGGCAGGCCGCGAAACGCTAGAACTGGAGCTGTCGCCGCGCTGCATCGGCCTCGAAGCTGGCGATGTCGTCTCGCTCCCGGTTGCCGGTCAGCCGCGCCTGTTCCGCCTGACGCGGATCAACGACGGGCCGACGCGGCGTGCCGAGGCGCGTGCGGTCGAGCCGGCGATCTATCGCGGTGCGGCGGCAGGGGCAGGGGAGAGCGGGCGCCCCCCGAAGGTGACGCCGCGGATCGCGGGGCGGCCGGACGCGCTGATCCTCGACCTACCGATCGCGCGGGACACTCCGCCGCCGCTGCAATCGCTCGCGGCTTTCGCCGACCCCTGGCCCGGCGGGCTCGCGATCTGGCGTGCCACCGATGGCATGCCGTTCACATTGGCCGGCCTCGTCGCTGCCCCCTCGATCATGGGCGAGAGCCTGACGGTGCTCGCGCCGGGGCCGCTCTGGCGAACCGATCGGCAAGCTTCGGTCGATATCCGGCTACGGGGTGGTGCTCTTGCCTCGGTCGCTCCAGAGGAGGCGCTCGCGGGTACCAATGCGCTCGCCTTCATCGATCCGGCCGGAGAGGTCGAGATCGCGACGGCGGCAAGGGTCGAGCTGATTGGCACGCGGACATTCCGGCTCTCGCAGATGGTGCGAGGGCTCGGCGGTTCGGAGCAGGTGGCGGCGCGGGTTTTGGCGGCCGGCGCGCGCGTCGTCGTCCTCGACGGCGCCGCGGTGCCGCTCACCACGAGCCTCGACGATGTCGGCCGGCATCTCCGCTACCGCATCGGGCCGCCCAATGCCGATGTCGCCTCGGCTGCGATGCGAGAGCTCTCCACGACAGTCGGCACGGCGCCGCTGCGGCCGCTCGCCCCTGTCCGTATTCGGGCGCGGCGTTTGCCGGCCGGCATCGCCTTGAGCTGGATCCGGCGCAGCCGCGTCGACGGCGATTCCTGGGAGGCAGTCGAAGTGCCGCTCGGCGAGGAGGTCGAACGTTACCGTGTGACGATCCGGGCCGGCGGCGACGTCGTCAGGATCGTCGAAGTCGGCGCTCCGGCCATGCTCTATGAAACGGCACAGGAGCTCGCCGATTTCGGCGGTTCTCAGGCCGCGCTGGATGTCGAGTTGGCGCAACTCAGCGTTGTCGCCGGGCTAGGCCTCTCCCGCCGTGGACACATCGTCGTGCGCTGAGCTAGCCTCACGCTGATGTTCATGGCGCATTCACGCGTACCGGGCTAGCCCAATGGCGATGATGCTGCTCGACCCCAACGTCGCGATTCTCGCGCTCGTCACCGCCACCGCTTCGCCGGTGGAGCCGGTCGACGCGGCGCCGCCGATTTCCTGCCTGTCGGCCGAGGAAACGCGCGAGGCGGTGTCGGACGGCAAGGTCATGCAGCCCGCCGCAGCCTCTCGTCATGCCCGCGAGGCTGCACCGGGCGAAGTCCTGCGGATCAGGCTCTGCCGCCAGGGCGACGAGTTCGTCTATGTCGTGACGACCATGAAGCGCAACGGCCGCGTCGCTCGGGTCACACTCGACGGCGCCTCGGGCAAGGTGGCGGATATCCGCTAGTTCGGCTATGCCGCGTTCCTGATCCGCAATCGGAGAAAAATCGCCGTGCGACTGCTCGTCGTCGAGGACGACAAGGACCTCAACCGCCAGATCGTCAATGCGCTGGAGAATGCCGGCTATGCCGTCGATAAGGCGTTCGACGGCGAGGAGGGGCTCTATCTCGGCGAGACCGAGCCTTATGATGCGGTGATCCTCGATTTGGGCCTGCCCAAGGTCGATGGCGTCGCCGTGCTGCAGGGCTGGCGCCGGGCCGGCAAGACCATGCCTGTGCTGATCCTGACGGCGCGTGATCGCTGGAGCGACAAGGTCTCGGGCTTCGACGCCGGCGCGGACGACTATGTCGTCAAGCCCTTCCACATCGAGGAGCTGCTCGCTCGCGTCCGCGCCTTGCTGCGCCGTGCGGCAGGCCACGCGACTGCCGAGTTGATCTGCGGCCCGGTCCGCCTCGACACGCGCGCCAGCCGCGTCGTCGTGGACGGCAACCCGGTCAAGCTGACCTCGCACGAATATCGGCTGCTCGCCTATCTGATGCATCATCAGGGCCGGGTGGTGTCGCGCACCGAGCTGGTCGAGCATCTCTACGACCAGGATTTCGACCGCGATTCCAACACGATCGAGGTCTTCGTCGGCCGCCTGCGCAAGAAGCTCGGCGTCGACGTCATCGAGACCGTGCGCGGGCTCGGCTACATCGCCGCTGCGAAGCCCTGAGGCTGCCATGCCGGTCACGCGGCAGCGCTTATCGCTCGGCGCCCGGCTCTTCATCTCGGCGGCGATCTGCTGTGCGCTGGTGCTGATCCTCGCCGGTTTCGGCCTCACCACCTTCTATCGCCGCTCGGCCGAGCGCGGCTTCGACGAGCGCCTCAGCGTCTACATCAAGGAGTTGGTCGCGGATCTCGCGGCGCCGCCGGAGGCCGAGCGCCAGGCGATCGGCGATCTCGGCGAACCGCGCTTCGACCTGCCGCTCTCCGGCTGGTACTGGCAGATCATCCGGCTCGACGGTGAGCGGCCGAGCGTGCGCACCTCGCGCTCCCTCGTCGGCGGGCAGCTGCCGAAGTTGCTCGACCAGAACCTGCAGCCCAATCCGCGTGGCCTGCGCGAGAGCTACATCTCCGGGCCGGACGAGCGGCGCCTGCGCGTGCTCGAACGCGAGATCGATGTCGGCGAGGATGGCCGCTTCACCGTCGGCGTCGCCGCTCCTGCCGATGAGATCGATGGCGACATCCGCGATTTCCGTTTCGCCCTGACTTTGACCTTCCTGTTCCTTGGGCTCGCCCTCGTCGCCTCGACCATCGCCCAGGTCCGCTTCGGCCTGCGCCCGCTGGCGCGCTTGCGCGCAGCGGTCGGCACGGTGCGTACCGGCGAGAGCACCCGCATCGCCGGTCGATACCCTCCTGACCTTGCCCCGCTGGCGGGCGAACTCAACCAGCTCATCGACGCCAATCGCGAGATCCTGGAGCGCGCCCGTACCCAAGTCGGCAATCTCGCTCATGCCCTCAAGACGCCGCTCAGCGTGATGCAGAACGAGGCTGAAGCTAGCCAGGGCGTGCTCTCCCACACCGTCCGGCATCAGACCGCGATCATGCGCGACCAGGTCCAGTATTATCTCGACCGGGCCCGGGCCGCTGCCTTATCCGGCGCGCTCGGCGGCATTTGCGAGATCTCGCCCTCGCTCGACGCCTTGATCCGTACCTTCGAGAAGATTGCGCAGGGCAGGGCGATCGAGGGCAGCCACTCCGTTCCTACAGGCGTCCGCTTTCGTGGTGAGAAGCAGGATTTCGAGGAGATGCTCGGCAACCTGCTCGACAACGCCTTCAAATGGGCTCGCGCGGAGGTGCAGGTCAGCCTCGCGGCGGAAGCGCAGACGCCGGAAGGGCGCCTCGTTCTGCTGATCGACGATGATGGGCCTGGCCTCCCCGACGACGCCATGGCCGAGGTCCTCAAGCGCGGCCGCCGGCTCGACGAGACGACGCCGGGCTCGGGGCTGGGCCTCTCCATCGTGGTCGATCTCGCCAAGCTCTATGGCGGCGGCCTCTCGCTGGAGCGCTCGCCGCTCGGGGGGCTCAGGGCCCGCCTCGTCCTGCCGGCGGTCTGACGCCGCATTGCCCGCGTGACCCTTTGTCGCCATCTTCGGACATGAACCGGCACCTCCGAACGGCTATGAACGGCGAATGCTGATCTGGATCATCTTCGCGGCCATGACCGGGGCAGCGGTCATGGCGGTGCTCTGGCCGCTCGGCCGCCGGGCGCCGGCGCTCACTGCCGATACGGCCGGGGCGACCATGCTCTACCGTGCCCAGCTCGCCGAGATCGATCGCGATCTCGGCCGCAAGCTGATCGGGGCGGCCGAGGCCGATGCCGCCAAGGCTGAAGCCGCGCGCAGGCTTTTGCGCGAAACCGAGTCGGAGGCTGCTCCGGCCGGCGAGAGCGAGCCGGCCTTGCGCCGTCGCCGTGCGGCTTCCGCGATTGCGCTCTCCTGTGTGCCCCTGCTGGCGCTGCTGATCTATGGCGCTTATGGCTCGCCGACCGTTCCCGACCAGCCGCTCGCGGCGCGGATGACGGGCAATCCGGCACAGGATTTCGAGCTGGCGCTGGCGCGGATCGAGGCGCATCTCGCCGCCAACCCGACCGACGGCAAGGGCTGGAACGTGCTCGCCCCCGTCTACCTCCGCCAGGGCCGCTTCGACGATGCCGCCAAGGCCTTCGCCAATGCGGTCCGGTATGACGGCGCGACGACCGAGCGGCTGGGCGGCCAGGCCGAGGCGCAGATCCTCGCAGCCGGCGGCGTCGTCACGGCGACGGCCCGCGAAAGCCTCGCCGAGGCGCTGAAGCTAGACGCGGCCAATCCGCGCGCCCGCTTCTTCATGGCGATCGCGCAGGAGCAGGATGGGCAGGTGCCCGCCGCGATTGCGTCGCTCAAGGCCCTGCTCGCCGACGCACAAGCCGATGCGCCCTGGACCGCCACGGTTCGCGCCCGCCTCGAAGGGCTGGAGCGTTCCTCCCCGCCCTCCGACGCGATCGCCAGCTTGCCCGAGGCCGAGCGCATGACGGCGATCCGCGGCATGGTCGATGGCCTCGCCGCGCGACTCGCCGAAGGCGGCGGCAGCCTTGCCGAATGGTCGCGACTGATCCGCTCGCAAGCGGTCCTGGGCGATCGCGAGGCGGCGGCGAAGTCCCTGTCGACTGCACGTGAACGCCTGACCTCCGATCAAGCCGCGGCGTCGGCCCTCGACAGCCTGCGCACCGAACTCGGCCTGCAGGAGGCCGCACGATGACGATCCAGGCCGGTATCCCCGCCACGCCGCCGCGCAAGCGCCTGACCCGCAAGCAGCGTCGCCTCGTCGTGATCGCCTCCGCCGGCGTCGTCCTCGGCCTCGCCGCCGGGCTGGTCGCCTATGCGCTGCGGGATTCGATCGTCTTCTTCTATGGCCCGACCGAGATCGTCGAGAAGGGCCTTACGCCCGGCACGCGCCTGCGCCTCGGCGGCCTGGTCGAGACCGGTTCGGTCGAGCGCGGCGCCAACCAGCGCGTCAGCTTCGCGGTCACCGACGGCAAGACCAGGACCATGGTCAGCTATACCGGCCTGCTGCCCGATCTCTTCCGAGAGGGGCAGGGCGTCGTCACCGAAGGCGTGCTCGAAGGGGCGGGGCGGTTCCGCGCCGATTCCGTCCTCGCCAAGCACGACGAGACCTATATGCCGCGCGAGGTCGCCGACGCGCTGAAGAAGCAGGGCCATTGGCAGCCCGGCGAAACCAAGCCCGGTGCGCCCGCAGCGCCGGCCACGAAATAGGGCCGCGCCTGTGTTCGTCGAGATCGGTCATTTCGCGCTCGCTTTGGCGCTCGGCGTCGCGGTCGTCCAGACGATCGTGCCGCTCTGGGGCGTGACCCGGAATGATCCGGCTTTGGCTTCGGTCGGCCCGGCGGCGGCGATCGCCAACTTCCTTCTGGTCGCGCTCGCCTTCTTCTGCCTGACGATGTCCTATGCGACGTCGGATTTCTCGGTCGAGAACGTCGCCGCCAATTCGCATTCGACGCAGCCGCTGATCTACAAGCTGACTGCGGTCTGGGGGAACCATGAGGGCTCGATGCTGCTCTGGGTCCTCATCCTCGTGCTGTTCGGCGCGTTGGTCGCGCTGTCGCGGCGCTCGCTGCCGGCGAAGCTGCGGGCCGGCACGCTCGCGGCGCAGGGTAGCGTCAGCGTCGCCTTCCTCGCCTTCACGCTGCTGACCTCGAACCCGTTCCGGCGGCTCGTCCCAGCGCCGGGAGAAGGGCAGGATCTCAACCCGATCCTGCAGGATCTCGGCCTCGCGATCCATCCGCCGTTGCTCTATGTCGGCTATGTCGGCTTCTCGATCACCTATGCCTTTGCCGTCGCGGCGCTGATCGAGGGCAAGATCGATGCGGTCTGGGCCCGCGCCGTCCGGCCCTGGACCTTGCTCGCCTGGACCTTCCTGACGCTCGGCATCGCCATGGGCTCCTACTGGGCCTATTACGAGCTCGGCTGGGGCGGCTGGTGGTTCTGGGACCCGGTCGAGAACGCCTCGCTGATGCCCTGGCTCGCCGGCACGGCGCTGATCCACTCGACCGTGGTGATGGAGAAGCGCGACGCGCTCAAGGTCTGGACGATCCTGCTCGCCATCCTGACCTTCTCACTCTCGCTGCTCGGCACCTTCATCGTCCGCTCGGGCGTGCTGACTTCGGTGCACTCCTTCGCCAGCGACCCGCAGCGTGGCCTCTTCATCCTTGGCATCCTGATCGCCTTCATCGGCGGTTCTCTGGCGCTGTTCGCCTGGCGCGCGCCGCTGCTGAAGCAGGGCGGCCTGTTCGCGCCGGTCTCGCGGGAGAGCGCGCTCGTCGTCAACAACCTCTTCCTGGCGACGGCCTGCGCCACCGTCTTCATTGGTACGCTCTATCCGCTCGTGCTGGAGATGGTGACCGGTGACAAGATCTCGGTTGGTCCGCCTTTCTTCAACGCCACCTTCGTGCCGCTGCTGGTGCCGCTGCTGCTGCTGGTACCCGTCGGCCAGACGCTGGCCTGGAAGCGCGGCGACCTGCTGGGGGCCGCCCAGCGCTGCCAAATCGCCTTCGGGCTCGGGGTAGTCACGACGCTGGCGATCTTCGCCTTCGTGCGCGGCGGTCCGGTGCTGGCGCCACTCGGCATCGGCCTCGGCGTCTTCCTCGTCGTTGGCGCGTTCTGGGAGGTCGGCGAGCGCATCGTCGGCCGTGCCAGCGGCGCCTCGGCGATGCTGTCGCGGGCGAAGGGCCTGCCGCGTTCGGCCTGGGGCACCGCGCTCGGCCATGCTGGTGTCGGCATCAGCGTGATCGGCATCGCCGCCGTCGCCTGGGGCACCGAGTCGATCGGCATGCTCAAGGTCGGTGAGAGCCTGACCAGCGGTCGCTACACCGCGACGCTGGAGGCGGTGACGCCGCGAACCGGCCCGAATTATCGCGAGGACGCCGCCCGCTTCCGCGTCGTCGCCGACGGCCGCGAGCTGAAGCCGGTCGAGGCGATGAAGCGCATCTATACGGCACGCGCCATGCCGACGACCGAGGCCGGCATCCGCACCAACGGTTTTGGCCAGGTCTATGTCAGCCTCGGCGAGCCCGATGGCAGCGGCGCGATCGCAGTCAGGCTGCACGACAAGCCGTTGATCCTCTTGATCTGGATCGGTGCGTTGGTGATGGCTGCGGGCGGCGCGCTCTCGCTGACCGACAGGCGCTTCCGACTGGCTGCGCCACGGCGTGTCGCGGCGCCGGCCGCGATGCCGCAGGCGGCCGAGTGAGCCTGATGCGTGCTCTCCCGTTCCTCCTCACCGGGCTATTGGCTTTCGCAGCGCCGGCCCTCGCCGTGCAGCCGGACGAGGTACTGAAGAACCAGGCGCTGGAGCAGCGCGCGCGTGAGATTTCCTCCGGCCTGCGCTGCCTGGTCTGCCAGAACCAGTCGATCGACGATTCCGACGCACCGCTCGCCAAGGATCTGCGCATCCTGGTGCGCGAACGGCTCACAGCCGGCGACAGCGATAGGGCCGTGATCGATTTCGTCGTCGCGCGCTATGGCGATTTCGTGTTGCTGCGCCCGCCGATGAATGCGCGCACGATCGCGCTCTGGGCCGCACCCTTCCTGATCGTGTTGTTTGGGGCCGTCTTCCTCTGGCGGCGACGCAATCGCACTGTGGCGCCGGCTAGCGTCGCGCTGACGGCCGAAGAGCAGGCGAGGCTGGACGAATTGGTGAAGCGATCTGAAGCCCGAGATCTGACGCAATAGTCCTTGGGACGATCGTCAGTCTTAGGGGCAGACGGAAGACTGTCAGATCAGCGCGCCACATTCGCGACGCATCTCCTCCTGGAATGCCGCCGACGGAACGGCGTACCAGTCGACCACGCCGGCGCGGTAGGGCGATGGGCTGGGCGACGCATACCGCGCGAAGACGCGAGCAATGCAGTGCGCCTGGGCGCCTGAAAAGCCGCGTTGCGCAGCAGCCTGCAAGCCGCTTTGGTAGGCAGTGCGATTGACGCCCGTACCGCGACTGGCCTCACGTGCCGTTGGCCCCGAGGGAGTCCTCTGCATAGGATAGGCTGTCTGATCGATCCCGCATTTGCGCCTCAGCTCGGCATCGAGCGTAGGTGTCGACGGAATATACCAGCTTGTCTTGCCGTTCGCCCGCGGCGTGAGCTGCGCGTACTTTGCGAAGAATTGAGCGTAGCACTCCGGGTTCGGCATCCCGTAGTGCTTCGCCACGGCGAGCCCGATCTTGTGCGCACTCGCCCCCTGCGCGCGCAAATCCCCGCTCGCCAGCGCGAGCATGGCGAGAACAAGCAATCCAAGACGTATCATTGTTCGCTGCCCCCAGCGCCGCAGCCTGGGAGTTCATACTGACGCAAGGTCGCCGTCAAGTTGTGGCGCCCCGCCAACCTTACGAAACTGTCATCGTCGGGCGAAATCCGGGTAAGGCGTCGCCCGTCATGGTCCACCTCACGAAGCAGGGAAGGCCCTGCCTCCCGCATCGAGGTGAGAACCATGACGACGCAAGAAAACAATACCCCCGACACTTCCGTCCGCTCGCCGGCCACCGCCCGCTCGATCCTGAAGCGCGGCGCCATCGTCGCCGGCGCCGCGACGCTGAGCATCGGCCTGATGGCCGGCCTTGCCGACAATTTCCTCAACACTCACGGCGCCGCCAATGCGCAGCCGGTGCAGCTCTCCGGCCTGCAGCAGAACCAGCTGCCGTCCTTCGCCGATGTGGTCGACCGGGTGAAGCCCGCCGTCGTCTCCGTCCGCGTCAAGGCCAAGGTCGTCGCCAGCGCCGATGACGAGAGCGGCCCGGCCGGTATCGAGGGCCTGCCCCCCGGCCATCCGCTCGAGCGCTTCTTCCGCCGCTTCGGCGAGGAGGGCATGGGCCCGCGCGGACCGCAGCAGCAACAGCCGCGCGTCCAGCTCTCGCAGGGCTCTGGCTTCTTCATCAGCCAGGATGGCTACGTGGTCACCAACAACCACGTCGTCGCCAATGCCGCCGAAGTCCAGCTCGTCACCGACAGCGGCAAAACGCTCTCCGCCAAGGTCATCGGCACCGATCCGCGCACGGATGTCGCGCTGCTCAAGGTCAACGAGTCCGGCAACTACCCGTTCGTCCAGCTCGCTTCGGGCAAGCCCCGGATCGGCGACTGGGTGCTGGCGGTCGGCAATCCGTTCGGCCTCGGCGGCACCGTGACTGCGGGCATCGTCTCGGCTCAGGGCCGCGACATCGGCTCCGGCCCCTATGACGACTTCCTGCAGATCGACGCGGCGGTGAACCGCGGCAATTCCGGTGGTCCGACCTTCAACCAGAAGGGTGAGGTCGTCGGCGTCAACACCGCGATCTACTCGCCCTCGGGCGGCAATGTCGGCATCGCCTTCGCGATCCCGGCAGCCACCGTCCAGAGCGTCGTCGAACAGCTCAAGGAGCACGGCTCGGTCGCCCGCGGCTTCATCGGCGTGCAGATCCAGCCGGTCACCGCCGAAGTCGCCGACGCCATCGGCCTGAAGGACGCCAAGGGTGCGCTGATCGCCGAGGCGCAGGCCAACGGCCCGGCGGCCAAGGCCGGCCTGAAGCGCGGCGACACCATCCTCGCCGTCAATGGCGAGAAGGTCGCCGATGCCCGCGAGCTGTCGCGCAAGATCGCGACCTTCGCGCCGGGCAGCAAGACCAGCCTGACGATCTGGCGCGACGGCAAGGAGCGCGAGGTCACCTTCGAGGTCGGCCGCCAGCCGGCGGCCTGACCGGCCTATCCAGATCGGGCATGCTCGAGCGCGTAGCGTCAGTCCAACTTGCAAGAGCATGACCGGGCGGATGGTGTCTCCCGGTTGTCACGTCGCCCCCTACCGGGAATGCCAGCCGTCACGGCGGCAGGTCGGATCGTCACCTCCGGCCTGCCGCTTTTCGTTTCATTGAGTTAGGTTGCCGCCATGCGACTCCTGATCGTTGAAGACGACGCCGAAGCGGCAGCCTATCTGGTCAAGGCCTTTCGCGAGGCTGGCCATGTCGCCGACCACGCCCCCGACGGCCTGGAGGGCTACGCCATGGCACAGGGCGGCGGCTACGACGTGCTCGTGGTCGACCGCATGCTGCCGCGCATGGACGGGCTCTCGGTGATCCGCTCCCTGCGCGAGCAGGGCGAGACCACTCCGGCGCTGATCCTCTCGGCGCTCGCCCAGGTCGATGACCGCGTGAAGGGCCTGCGTGCCGGCGGCGACGACTATCTGCCCAAGCCCTATGCCTTCTCCGAGCTGCTCGCCCGCGTCGAGGTGCTGTCGCGCCGCCGCAGCGCGCCGGCTTCCGAGCCGACGACCTATCGCGTCGGCGATCTCCTGCTCGACCGGCTGGCGCATCGTGTCACCCGTGCAGGCGAGGAGATCGTGCTGCAGCCGCGCGAGTTTCGCCTGCTCGAATACCTGATGAAGCATGCCGGGCAGGTGGTGACCCGCACCATGCTGCTCGAGAACGTCTGGGACTATCATTTCGATCCCCAGACCAACGTCATCGACGTGCATGTCTCGCGGCTGCGTTCCAAGGTCGACAAGAGCTTCGAGCACGCGATGATCCACACCATCCGCGGCGCGGGATACATGGTCCGTGACACAGCTCGCTGAGGGCCGGACGAGCGAGACGCCGCAGCCTTCCGGCCGCCTACGCTTCCTGCCGCATCTCGTCCGCACCACCGCTTTCAAGCTGACGGCGATCTATCTCGTCGTCTTCGCGCTCTTCGCCATCTTCGTGCTGGGCTATGTCGCCTGGAACGCCAAGAACCTGCTCGACGACCAGATCCGCTCGACCATCGACGCCGAGATCCAGGGGCTGGCCGAGCAGCAGCGCCTCGGCGGCATCAGGCGGCTGGTCCAGGTCATCGAGCGGCGCTCGCGCGGTCCGGGCGCCTCGCTCTATCTCGTCACCACGCCGATGGGCGAGCGCATCGCCGGCAATATCGAAGCGCTGCCGCCGGGCACGCTCGACCATCAGGGCGAGAGCGAGATTGAATATGCACGCTCCTCGGAAACGCTTGAGCAGACCAACCACGCCATCGTCCGCGTCTTCATGCTTCCGGCGGGCTTTCGCCTGCTGGTCGGCCGCGATGTCGAGGAGCGCGAACGCCTGCGCGTCGTGATCAAGCGCGCCGCCGGCTGGTCGGTGCTGCTCGTCGTCGTGCTTGGCTGCTTCGCCGGCTGGTTCGTGGCGCGGCGCGTGCTGAAGCGCATCGACGGCATGAACGACACGGCCCGCTCGATCATGGCGGGCGACCTCAAGGGTCGCCTCGCCATTTCAGGCAGCGGCGACGAGCTCGACCGGCTGGCTGGCAACCTCAACGCCATGCTCGACCGCATCGGCGAATTGATGAGCGGCATGCAGCAGGTCTCGGACAATATCGCCCATGACCTCAAGACGCCGCTGACCCGCCTGCGCAACCGCGCCGAGGAGGCGCTGCGCACGGCGCAGTCGCCCGAGCAGCTGCGCACCGCGCTCGACGGCGCGATCGAGGAGGCGGACGGGCTGATCCGCGTCTTCAACGCCCTGCTGATGATCGCTAGGTTGGAGACGCGGCAGATCAGCGACAGCATGGCGCCGCTCGATCTCGCCGAGATCGTCGACGGGCTCTCCGAGCTCTACGAGCCGTTGGCGGAGGAGGCGGGGCTGACCTTGTCGGCTTCGGTCGAGCCGGGCTTGTCGCTCACCGGCAATCGCGAGCTGATCGGCCAGGCGCTGGCCAATCTGATCGACAACGCGCTGAAATACGGCAAGCCGGAGGGCGATGCGCCTGCGACCGTCGCGGTGACGGCGCGGCGCGTCGGCGACATGGTCGAGCTCGGCGTTGCCGATCACGGCGCCGGCATCCCCGAGGCCGATCGCGGCCGCGTGCTGGAGCGCTTCGTCCGGCTCGACCAGAGCCGCAGCAAGCCGGGCTTCGGGCTCGGGCTGGCGCTCGCTTCTGCGGTCGCGCACCTGCATGGCGGCGCGATCCGCCTCTCGGACAATGCGCCCGGGCTCGACGTCGTAATGTCGCTGCCCGCCGCGCCTCCTGTGGACAGGCCCCTTCCGGAGGCACCCACGGGCTCGACATCCCAACCGGACGGGGCAGGGTTCCAGTCGGCTTGATGACGGGCTAAGGCTCGCTCAGCCGGTCGACGCGGAGGTCAGTGTGGGCGAGCCCCTATGCGAATGCCTGAAGGCAGCCCCCGTGCTGCCGGCGCGCGGCAAGGTCGAGGCGTTCTGGCGCGAAGAGCTGATCGAGCGCCTGTTCGATGCCGAAGCTGGCGAACGGCTCGTCGCGCATCTGAAAGGCCATGAGGCTTCGGCTGCGCTGGTCGCCGGCATCCTCGCGCATTCGCCCTTCCTGACCCAGATCATGCGGCGCGATCCGGAAGGGCTGCTCGCCTCCCTGATCAGCGATCCGGGCGAGCGCCGCGACGCGCTGCTTGCCGGCATTGCCGCCTTCGCCACACCGGAAACGGCGACCGCCGACCTGATGCGCGAATTGCGTCGCTTCCGTCAGGCGATGGCGCTGCTGATCGCGCTCGCCGATATCGGCGGCGCCTGGTCGGTCGAGACGGTGACCGCAGCGCTCAGCGCGACCGCCGACATGGCGGTGAAGCTCGCCAGCGAGCACGCGCTGCATCAGGCCGCCGGCCTCGGCCGGATCGAGCTTCCCGACGCCGATGAGCCGGGCAAGGGCTCCGGCCTCGTCGTGCTGGCGCTCGGCAAGCATGGCGCCGGCGAGCTCAACTACTCCTCCGACATCGACATCGTCGTCTTCTTCGATCCGGAGATGGCCGAGGCCGCGGGCGTCGGCGAGCCCACCAGCTTCTTCGTCAAGCTCACCCAGCAGATCGCCCGCATCATCCAGGAGCGCACGCCGGACGGCTATGTCTTCCGCGTCGACCTGCGCCTGCGACCCGATCCCGGCTCGACCCATGTCGCCGTCGCCCTGCCGACGGCCTACGCCTATTACGAGACCGTCGGCCAGAACTGGGAACGCGCCGCGATGATCAAGGCGCGGCCTGTCGCCGGCGATATCGAGCTCGGCCGCCGCTTCATTGCCGACCTCGCCCCCTTCATCTGGCGCAAATATTTCGACTTCGCCGCCATCGCCGACATCCATGCGATGAAGCGCCAGATCCAGTCGGTGAAGGGCTTCGAGACGCTCAGCCTGCCCGGCCACAACGTCAAGCTCGGCCGCGGCGGCATCCGCGAGATCGAGTTCTTCGTCCAGACCCAGCAGCTCGTCTTCGGCGGCCGGCGCCCGGCGTTGCGCGGGCCGCGTACGCTCGAGATGCTGGGTGAGCTGACGAAAGAGAACTGGATCAGCCCGCAGGCGCGCGACGAGCTGACCGAATCCTATTGCTGGCTGCGCACCATCGAGCACCGACTGCAGATGCGCCATGACGAGCAGACGCAGACCCTGCCGACCGACGCTGCCGATCTTGATGCCTTCGCGCGCTTCTGCGGCTATCCCTCGGCCAAGGCCTTCGGCAAGGATCTGGAGGCGCATGCCAGGCGCGTCGAGGGCCACTACGCCCTGCTGTTCGAGGATGCGCCCAGTCTTGCCAGCGAGGCCGGTTCGCTCTCCTTCACCGGTACCGAGAACGATCCCGAGACGCTGGCGACATTGGGCAAGCTCGGCTTCCGCCAGCCGGCGACCGCGGCCGAGACCGTGCGCGGCTGGCATTTCGGCCGCCGCGCCGCGGTCACCAGCGCCCGCGCCCGCGAGGTGCTGACCGAGCTGACTCCGGCGCTCCTCGTCGCGCTCGGCCGCACCACCGATCCGGACGGCGCGCTCGCTCATCTCGACAACGCCTTCGTGCGCATGCCGGCGGCGGTCGAGCTCCTGACCCTGCTGCGCTCGCATGATGCATTGCTGCAGCTCTTCGCCGAGATCCTCGGCAGCGCGCCGCGCCTCGCCAAGGTTGCGGCGCTCTATCCGCATGTGCTCGACGCGGTGATCGACCCCGCCTTCAGCGCCCCGCGGCACGATGCCGAACGGGTGGCGCAACGCGTGCGCGCCATGGTCGGCACGCCGCCGCCCAGCGTCGAGGACGGGCTCGACCGCATGCGCGATGCCGTCCGGCAGGAGAATTTCCTCGTCGGCGCGAGGCTGCTGTCCGGCGTGATCAATGCCGAGCAGGCGGCGCAGGGCTATGCCGCGGTGGCGCAGGCCTGCATCCGCGTTGCCTTCGAGGACACGCGCGCTGCCTTCGCCGCCGACCATGGCCTCGTCGAGGGCGCCGAGGCCGTCGTGCTCGGCATGGGGCGGCTGGGCGCCGGCGAGCTCACGCCCTCATCCGATCTCGACCTGATGCTGCTCTATGAGCGGCCGGAGGAGGCCGAGGCCAGCGATGGCGGGCGCCCCCTCGATCCGGTGACCTGGCATGTCCGCTTCACCCAGCGGCTGGTGGCGGCGCTGACCGTGCCGACAAGGCGCGGCACGCTCTACCAGGTCGACATGCGGCTGCGGCCGGCCGGCAACAAGAGCCCGGCGGCGACGCAGTTCGGCGGCTTTACCGCCTATCACCAGGGCGAGGCCGAGATCTGGGAGGAGATGGCGCTGACCCGCGCCCGCGTCGTCGCTGGCGATGCGGCTTTAAGGGAGAAGGTCGAGGCTGCGATCCGCGGGATCCTGCTGCGCAAGCGCGAGCCGGCCAAGGTTGCCGCCGCCGTCGCCGAGATGCGGGCACTGATCGCCAAGGAGAAGGGAGAGGGCGATCCTTGGGATCTGAAGCTCGCCGCCGGCGGGCTGACCGATCTCGACTTCCTGGCGCAGTTCCTGGTGCTCGCCCATGGCCACGATCATCCGCAGCTCCTCGCCCGAACCACGTCCGGCGTGTTCGCCGCTGCGCGCGATACCGGCGTGATCGCGGCCGGGGAGGCGGAGCGGCTGGCCAGCGCGGCCCGCTTCGTCGGCGACGTTCAGCTCTGGCAGCGTTTCGCCGTCGAGGAGAGTTTCGATCCGAAGGCTGTACCCGAGCGGGTAATGCGCCGGGTGGCGACGGCGGTCGGTCTGCCGGATGCCAAGATGCTGAAGGCCGAGCTCGACGAGCGGCGGACGATGGTGCGCGGTCTGTTCAAGCAGATATTGGGCGCGGCACAGAAAGCCTGAACGCCGCGCGCCTCCCTCAGGCCGCCTGCTCCAGCTCGGCCCCGGCCGGGCTCTTCAGCGGCAGGTGGACCATGACGATCGTGCCCGAGCCCATGATCGAGCGGATCCTGAGCGAGCCGCCATGCAGCTCGGCCAGCGAGCGGGCGATGGCGAGGCCGAGGCCCGAACCGCCATGGCTGCGGATCAGATCGCCCTCGACCTGCTCGAAGGGGCGGCCGATACGGCCGAGCTTCTCGCGCGGGATGCCGATGCCGCTGTCCTCGACATAGAGGTTGAGCGCGTCGGGAGCGGGCTTGATGCGCACCGCGATCCTGCCACCCTCCGGCGTGAACTTGACGGCGTTGTCGACGAGGTTGCCGACGATCTGGAAGAGGGCGTGCGCATCCGCCTCGAGGCGCAGATCGCTGCCGAGCTCGCTGGTGAGGGAGAGCCGCTTGTGCTCGATCGCCTCGCGATGGCAGTTGATCGCCTCGCCGACCACGAGATCGAGAGCGACATCGGACTTTTCGAGCTCGAGCTTGCCGGCTTCGATCCGGGCCATGTTCAGGATGTCGTTGATCACTGCGAGCAGGTAGCCGCCGCTGGAGCGGATGTCGCGGACATACTCGACATAGCGTTCGGAGCCGAGCGGGCCGAACAGCCCGTCATCCATGATCTCCGAGAAGCCGAGGATGGCGTTGAGCGGCGTGCGCAGCTCATGGCTCATATTGGCGAGGAACTCCGACTTGGCGCGGTTGGCGCTTTCCGCCGAGGCTTTCTGTTCGAGATAGAGTTCGGCCAGTTCGGCGAGTTGCTGTGCCTGAGCTTCGAGCTTCTGGCGCGAGGCCTTGAGGTCGGTGACGCTCTTGAGCAGCTCGTGCTCGGAGCGGGTCAGGCGCTCCTCCTGCTGCTTCAGCATGGTGATGTCGGTACCGACCGAGACCGAGCCGCCATCCTTGGTGCGACGGCCGTTGATCTGCAGCCAGCGCCCGTCCGAGAGCTTGGCCTCGTAGGAATGGCTGCCCGAGGCGGCGCGCGAGGTGCGGACCGGTTCGCGGTCGATGCTCGGCTGGGCGCTGTGGTTCATGATCTGCTCATAGGCCGTACCGGCCTTGACCAGCTCGGGCGAGAGCTTGTGGAGCTGCTGGTATTTGGCGTTGCAGAGCACGAGCTTCTGCTCGGCGTCCCAGAGCACGAAGGCCTCCGAGATCGCCTCGACCGCGTCGCGCAGGCGGGCGTCGGCGGTGGCGGTGCGGGCCGCCATGCGGCGCTGCTCGGAGATGTCGACGACGATGCCGACGAGGTGCTGCGCATGGGTCCGGCGGTCGGTGACGAGCTCGGCGCGGGCCTTCAGCCAGACCCATTCGCCGGCGGCGTTGCGGACGCGGAATTCCTGGTCGAGATGGTTGGTCTCGCCGCGGCTGACCGCGTCGGCCAGGCCGTAGAGGTCGGCGTCGTCGGGATGGATGAAGGCGTTGACCTCACCGAAGGACATGTACTCGCCGGAACGGTCGTAGCCGAGCATCGCATACATCGAATCCGACCAGTACATCCGGCCCCGGGCCAGGTCCCAATCCCACAGGCCGCAATGGCCGCGGCTCAGCGCCGTGTCGATGCGGTCGCGTACGCAGTCGCAATCCTCGTCGGCGGCGCGGGCCCGCCGCGATTGCAGCACGAAGGCGGCGGTGATGCCGGCGAGCACGATCGCCGCCGAGCCGAACAGCACGAGGATCGAGCGGCGGCGCTCATCCCAGGTCGAGAGCGCGCGCTTGATCGGGTGGAGCACGGCGATCTGCCCGAGCGGAGCGGCGAGGTTGCGGACGGTTGCGAGCGCCTCGATCCCGCCCGGAAGGATGATCGGCATCACGCCGGCGCGGTCGGCGAAGACAGTGAGTGCCTGCCCGGGGCCGAGCAGGTCGGTGAGGCTGCGCTCGCCCGTGCCGATCGCCGGCTCGCCGGCTACCACCTTGCCGCTGGCGTCGCTGACATAGGCGATGCGGCCGCGGCCGGCGATGTGCTTGGTCGTCAGCGAGGCGAGGGCGCTGTCGGGGCGCTTGTCGTCCTTCGAGGCTAGATCGATCTCGCGCACAAGCAACGTCGCCAGTGCTTCGAGGTCGAGTGCTGCGTCGTCGAGTGCATCATCGCGCAGGGCAGAGGTCTGGATGTAGGCGCCGAGTGCCAGGAGCAGGACGAAGCCGGCGACGAGTGCCGGAATGACTTTCCTGAACGCCGGCTCCAGCTGCTCGAAGCGCTGATAGAGCGGATGCGTGAGGGATCGTGCTACGCCCAGAATTGAATTTGCGCGCACGTGTGCGCAAGCCGCGTCTGCACGCGTCATGCCCGTCCCCCTTCGGAAGCGATGTACCGACAGTAAGATCGGGAGACGTGCCGCATCCCCGAATCACAGTCAGTTGAATCCGCAGGCCTCCCTTTGTCTAGCGGAAACTTCGTCCTGACAGCGCTTTTGCCCGCATTGGTTGTGGTGGCGAATCGGTTGAATCTTGCGCGCGCAGGACTTCATTAACCTTTGCCGTCGCAGCCGGTTAACGGGCGATTCTTGGCACTGTCTGGATCAGCGCGGCAGGCCTTCTTGTCGGCCTTGGCACCGGTCTCTCCAGATTGCGGCAGCGTGCTGTCGGCGCGGGCTCAACCCAGTGAGCGCGCGGCGATATCGGCGACGTCGCGCGACAGGTTGGGCGTGGTCTGGACCATGCGCAGCGCCGCTTCCGCCTTGGCCCTGCGCCCTGTCTCCAGCATGCGCCAGCTCTTAAACGAACCGAGCAGCCGCGAGGCGACCTGCGGGTTCGTCCGGTCGAGTGCAATGACGATGTCGGCGACAAAGCCATAGCCTTCGCCATCGGCCCGGTTGAACTGCGTCAGGTTCGCCGCAAAGCCGCCGATCAGGCCGCGCACCCGGTTCGGGTTGCCGAGCGAGAAGGCGGGGTGGTTCATCAGCGCCTTGACCCGGGGCAGCGTGCCGTCCTCCGCAATCAACGCCTGCGCCATCAGCCATTTGTCGAGCACCAGCGGCTCGCGGGCGTAGAGCTCGCCGAACCGTATGATCAGCTCCTCGCGCTCGGCGCCTGGGATCAGCGTCATCGCCGCCAGCGCCGCGAGACGGTCGGTCAGGTTGTCGGCTGCGGTGAATTGCGCCAGCGACAGCCGCGCGCCTTCGGCCGGAGCCCCCAGCGCGATCAGCCCGAGCGCTTCGTTGCGCAGCGCGCGCCGCCCCGCAGGGACTGCAGCGGGTGAATAGGCGCCGCGTTCGGCGAGGTCGTCGCGCAAGGCCGCGAGTTGGCCGGTGAGCGCCGCGCCGATCGCGGCCGAAAGCCGACGATGGGCGCCGTGCACGGTGTCGGGATCGACCTCGCGTCCGATCTCGCGGGCGATGTCGGCGGGAGCGGGCAGGCGCAGCACTTGCGCGGCGAAAGCAGGGTCGGCCAGCGCCGGGCCGGCTAAGAAGTTGGAGAGAGCCTTGGCGAGGCCGGCCGCAGTCTCGTCCAGCGTGGACTGGTCGCCCTTGCCGGCGCGCACCAGCGCCCGTGTCGCCACCGTCTGCAGCGCCTGCCAGCGGTTGAAGGAATCGCTGTCGGCGCTGAACAGGGTCAGCAGCTCGCCATCGGCGAGGTCGAGCTCGAGCCGGACCGGCGCCGAAAAGCCGCGCAGCAGCGACGGTGTCGGCGCTTCCGGCAGGTCGGTGAAGGTCACGGACAGCGAGGGCTGGTCGAGCACGACTACGCCGCCGGCCTTCAGCGCCGGCGAGATGCTGGTGAGGGGCAGGTCGCCGCCCTTGCCGACGAGGCCGAGCGCGACGGGGATGACCACCGGCTTCTTCTCGGACTGGCCGGGCGTCGCCGGCGTCGATTGCGCCAGCTGCAGCGTGTAGCTCTTCGCCTGCACATCGTATTTGCCGGAGGCGACCACGGTCGGCGTTCCCGCCTGCTCGTACCAGCCGGCGAAATGGGCGAGGTCCTGGCCGGAGGCCTCGACGAAGCAGTCGAGAAATTCCTCGATCGTCGCCGCCGTGCCGTCGCAGCGCTCGAAATAGAGATCCATGCCGCGTGAGAAGGCGTCGTCGCCGATCAGCACCTTGAGCATGCGGATCAGCTCCGCGCCCTTCTCGTAGACCGTCGGCGTGTAGAAGTTGTTGATCTCCTTGTAGGCGCGCGGCCTGACCGGATGAGCGAGCGGGCCGGCATCCTCGGAGAACTGGGTCGAGCGCAGGGTGCGCACGTCGGCGATGCGCTTCACCGGGCGCGAACGCTCGTCGGAGGAGAATTCCTGGTCGCGGAAGACGGTGAGGCCTTCCTTCAGGCAGAGCTGGAACCAGTCGCGGCAGGTGATGCGGTTGCCGGTCCAGTTGTGGAAGTACTCATGCGCGATGATCGCCTCGATCGAGGCATAGTCGCCATCGCTCGCCGTCAGCGGGTCGGCCAGCACATATTTGTCGTTGAAGATGTTGAGGCCCTTGTTCTCCATCGCCCCCATGTTGAAGTCCGACACGGCGACGACGTTGAACACGTCGAGATCGTAGTTGCGGCCGAAGACGCGCTCGTCCCAGCGCATGCAGCGCACCAGCGAGTCGAGCGCCCAGCCGGCGCGCCCGGCCTTGCCCGGCTCGACATAGACGGCGAGTTCGACCTTGCGGCCATCCGCGGTGACATAGTCCTGCCGGACATGGTCGAGCCTGCCGCCGACCAGCGCGAAGAGATAGGCCGGCTTCGGGTGCGGATCGTGCCAGACGGCGAAATGGCGCTCGCCGCCAGGCAATTCGGCTGCCGCGACGAGATTGCCGTTGGAGAGCAGCACCGGCGCTTCGGCTTTCCTTGCTTCGAGCCGGACGGTGTAGACGCTCATCACGTCGGGACGATCGAGGAAATAGGTGATGCGGCGGAAGCCGTCGGCCTCGCATTGCGTGCAGTAGACGCCGCTGGAACGATAGAGCCCCATCAGCTTGGTGTTGGCGCCGGGGTCGAGTGTCGTCTCGATCCGGAGCGAGAAGGCCCGCGCCGGCGGCGCCTGGATCGTCAACCCCTGCGGCGAGAGCGAGTACAGGGAAGGATCGAGCGGGACCTCGTCGAGCAGGATGAAATCGGGCGTCAGCTCGTCGCCGTCGAGCACGAGCGGCGCACCGGCATGGCCGGCCGGGTTCGGCCGCAGCTGCAGCTGCGAGCGCACCTTGGTCCGCGTCGGGTCGAGGACGATGTCGAGATCGACGGTGTCGATCAGCCAGTCGGAGGCGCGATAATCCTCGAGGCGGATCAGCGGGGCGTCTTCGGCGCGCATGGCAGGCTCGCTTCCTTCAATCGCTCTTATCTATGAAGCCCGACGTGGCGGCGAAAGCCGTCAGGGCAGGGCGTACGGCCTGTCGGACGCGACCGCCGGCTCGGCATGGCTGACGAGGCGGCAGACATCCGGCCGGGCCTCGCGCACCTTCCGCTCGATCTTGTCGACGGCGCGATGCACGGCGGCGACGTCGAGCGCGCCATCGGCCCGGCAATGATAGTTGACCACGAGGCCGTTGCGGGTCTCGCGCACACGGACGCTGTGGATGTCCCGGATCGGGCCGCCGGCCTCGGCTGCCTCCCGCGCGATCGCCTTGCCGATCGCCTCGACCACTTCCCATGGAGCGTTGTGGCCTGAGGGCTGGCCGGTCTCCATCGGCTCGATATGGGTGTCGACCTCGGTCTCGCCACCGAATTCGGCCCGGATCGCGTTCTCCAGCCGCGTGGCGATCTCATGCGCCTCGCCGAGCGGCAGCAGCGCGTCGACCTCCATGTCGAGCGAGACGGCGAGCCGTTCGCCGATCGTATGGACGCTGACATGGTGCACCGGCACCTTCATCTTCAGCGCGATCAGGAGCACGCGCTCCAGCGCCGTCTCGTCGTCGACCTGGACCGGGTTGGCGGTGACGGTCAGCGCCGAATCCGGCTCGACGGCGACGAGCGCCCGGAGAAGGTCGTCCTTGATCGCGGTGACACGGTCGAGCGGCAGGGTCCGCGAGACCTGGATGCCGATTTCGCCCTGCACGACGCCACCGGCCGGCCGCAGCCGCAGCCATTCGACATTGACGACGCCGGCAACACCTTGCGCCGCCTCGCGCAGCCGATCGGCGACGCCCTTCGGTGCCGCGTCGATCAGCGTGTCGACGGTGCGCCGCCCGAGCTTCACGGCAGTGGCGATCATGAACACGGCGAGGGCCAGCGCCGTCGCGCTGTCGGCCATCGGCACGCCCATGCGGGTCAGGATCAGGCCGAGAAGGACGAGCGCCGTGCCGACGAAATCGGTGGCGAAATGCAGCGCCTCGGCCGCGAGCGCCTCGCTGCGGGTCTCCTTGGCGACCATGGTCAGCGTCCGCCAGCGCGTCGCGTCGACCATCAGCGAGAACAGTAGCACGCCGATGACCAGCGGGGTCACCGCGACATGTGGCTCGGTCCCGCTCCACAGCCGGTTGGCGGCCTCCCACAGGATCGCGCCCGAAAGACCGAACAGGATCGCGGTTTCCAGCAGCGCCGCCAGCGCCTCGAACTTGCCGTGGCCGTAATGGTGCTCATCATCGGCCGGCTTGTCGGCGGCGCGCACCGCGAACCAGGTGAACATGGTCGAGCCGATGTCGATCAGCCCCTGCAGCGCGTCGGTCATCAGGGCGAGCGAGCCGGAGAGGATCGCCGCGCCGAACTTGGCGAGCGTCAGCACGACGCTGGCGATCACCGACAGCGTCGCCGCCTTCTGCTTGACCCGGGAGACCTCGGTGGGCGACACCGGGCCTGCCGGGTTCGGCGTGCGATCCTGCGTTACGCTCATGATAGGTCCGCGCGAGCCCTCTTGGAATGCGGCCGGTTTGGCCCGATCCATCTGCCAGATCAACCCCGGGAGACAAACGATGCGCTATCTCCACACCATGGTTCGCGTCACCGACCTCGATGCGGCCCTCGATTTCTACGTGACCAAGTTCGGCCTGGTCGAAACCCGCCGGATCGAGAATGAGAAGGGCCGCTTCACCCTGGTCTTCCTCGCCGCGCCGGACGATGCCGCGACGGTGAAGGAACAGGGCAGTCGCGGCCGCCCGACACTGGAGCTGACCTTCAACTGGGACCCGGAGGTCTACACCGGCGGGCGCAATTTCGGCCATCTCGCCTATGAGGTCGACGACATCTACGCGACCTGCGAAAAGTTGATGAAGGCGGGGATCACCATCAACCGGCCGCCGCGCGACGGCAACATGGCCTTCGTCCGCTCGCCCGACAATATCTCGATCGAGATCCTGCAGAAGGGCGACCCGAAGGCGCCGGCCGAGCCCTGGCTGAGCATGCCGAACACCGGCGTGTGGTGATCGCCGCGCCGCGGGACTTGCGCCGGTAGCGCGGCTGCGACTAGCGAGGGAACGGCGACCGCCCGAATGAAGGGCGGCGCGGCGGGAGGCTGACCTTGACCAAGACCTTGTTCGGCCATCTCGACGATGGCACGCCGATCCATGAGGTAGTACTGCGCTCGCCTACCGGTGCCGAGGCGCGGGTGATGGAATGGGGGGCGGTGCTGCGCGATCTCGTCGTGCCGCTGCCGAACGGCGGGCGCCAGCGTGTCGTGCTCGGCTTCCCCGAGTTCTCCAGCTACCCGAAGCATTCCCCGCATATGGGCGCGATCGCCGGCCGCTTCGCCAACCGCATCGGCGGCGGTCGCTTCGCGCTCGATGGCACCGAATATCAGACCCCGCTGAACGAGCATGGCCGGAACTCGCTGCATGGCGGCGGGCAGGGCTTCAGCAAGCGGCCCTGGACACTGGTGCATCGCGATGAGGCGAGCGCGACCTTGGCGCTGGTCTCGCCCACCGGCGATGCCGGCTATCCCGGGACGCTCGATGTCTTCTGCCGCTACAGCCTCGTCGGCGCCGCTACCTTGCGGATCGAGCTCACCGCCACCACCGACGCGCCGACGATCGTCAACCTGGCGCATCACTCCTACTTTTGCCTCGACGATAGCCCGGACATCCTCGACCACGAGTTCGAGGTCCGCGCCAATCTGATCACGCCGGTCGATGCCGATTTGATTCCGGACGGCTCGGTCGCCTCGGTGGCCGGGACCCCCTTCGATTTCCGGAAGAGCCGGCCGATCCGCTTCGACAATCCGGATGGGTCGCGCTTCTGGTACGACCACAACTATCTGCTGCGCCGCGACCGCCGCGAGCCGGCGGCGGCGACTGGCCTCGAGCTTGCCCATGCCGCGACCTTGCGCTCGCGCCGCTCGGGCCTCGCCATGGAGGTCTGGACCACCGAGCCGGGGCTGCAGGTCTATGACGGCGCCAAGCTGGATACACCCGTCGCAGGCTTGGATGGCGCTCGCTACGGAGCTTGCGCCGGCATCGCGCTCGAACCGCAGCACGTGCCGGATTCGCCCAATCTTCCGCATTTCCCGTCGACGGTGCTACGCCCCGGCGAAGTCTATCGCCAGATCAGCGAATTCAGGTTCGGAGCGTAAGTCGTATGGCCGGTGTCTTCTGTCTCGGTATCGCGACGCTCGACTATGTCTACAGCGTCGAGCGCGTGCCCCATCCCGGCGAGAAGGATCGGGCGCGCGATCTTGTCGTCACCGGTGGCGGCTGCGCCGGCAGTGGCTCGGCTGCGATCGGCCGGCTCGGCGGGAAGGCCTGGCTGGCGACGCGGCTGGGCGACGACGCCGTTGGCGACACCATTGTCGGGCAATTGCAGCAGGACGGCGTCGACACCTCGCTCTCGCCGCGCTTTCCGGGTCTGCGCTCACCGGTCTCCTCGATCCTGATCGATGCCCAGGGCGAGCGCATGGTCGTCTCCTATACCGATCCGAAGACGCCGCTCTCGCCCGATTGGCTGCCCGATACGCTGCCGAAAGGTGTCGACGGCGTGCTGGTCGACACGCGCTGGGGCGAGGGCTCGCTCGCTGCGCTGCAGCTCGCCCGCAAGGCCGGCGTGCCCGGCGTCATCGATGGCGATCGCCAGCCGACTCATCCGGAAATGGTCACGACCGCCAGCCATGTCGCCTTCAGCGAGAAGGCACTCAGCGAAATTTCCGGCGGGCAAGAACCCAGGGCGGCACTGGAAGCGTTGGCGCGCGATGCCAAAAACTGGCTGGCGGTGACGCTCGGCCCGCGCGGTGTGCTCTTCATGGAGAATGGCGGCATCGTCCATCTGCCGGCTTTCCCGATCGAGGCGGTCGATACGCTCGGCGCCGGCGATGTCTGGCATGGTGCCTTCGCCCTGGCCCTGGCCGAAGGGCAGGGGGAGCGCCAGGCGGTGCGCTTCGCCTCGGCCGTGGCGGCGATCAAATGCACCCGCTTCGGCGGCCGGGCGGGCACGCCGACGCGCGAGGAAGTCGAGCGCTTCCTGGCGGGGCATCCCTGAAGGAGCCTGAACCAAGCGCGGCTCGTCCCGGGTCTCCCTGCGGTCGCCCAGGATGACCAGTAGGGGTATTTCTGCCGATTATTTGGGCAGAGCCGCCCTCGCGGCCCCTTGCCCGGCAAAGGACGGCGCGGAACACTGCGCTCATTCTCCGCCGACCGACGCCCCCGCATGTTCGCGCCCGCGCTGCCGCAGTCACCCGAACCGCTTCTGCCGGACTATGTCCGTGCCGATGGCGGCGTGCGCCTGCGTTTCGGCAAGGTCGGCGCGCGCACCATGCGCCTCGATGTCGCTGAGAGCGGCGGCTACCGTGCCCGCTTTCCGACTGCCTATGACGAGCGTTGTGAGGCGGTGCTGATCAATACCGCTGGCGGCATGGCCGGCGGCGACCGTGCGGTCACGCAGGTGCTCCTCGATCCCGGCGCGCAGGCCACCGTCACCACGCAGGCGGCCGAGAAGATCTACCGCAGCCAGGGCAGCAAGACGCGCGTCGAGACCAAGGTCGAGGTCGCGGATGGTGCCGAACTCGCCTGGCTGCCGCAGGAGACGATCCTGTTCTCAGGCTCGCGCCTGTCGCGCAGCCTCGACGTCGATCTTGCAGCCGGTGCCAGCTTCATCGCCGCCGAGACGCTCTATTTCGGTCGCGCCGCCATGGGCGAGAGCCTGTCGCGCGGCCATCTGCATGATCGCTGGCGCATCCGCCGCGCCGGCCGGCTGATCTTCGCCGAGGACCTCAGGCTCGACGGCGCCATCGACGCGACCTTGGGTCGCAAGGCCATCGGGCAGGGCGCGCGCGCGGCCGCGACCGTCTTCGCGACAGGCCCGGGACAGCCGGAAAAGCTCGGCGAAATCCGCGCCTTGCTTGCTGATGACCCGGCTTTCGCCGAGGTCGAGGCTGGCGCCGGCACGCTCGACGGCTTCCTCCTCATTCGTCTCCTCTCCGCCGATGCGCAGGCGCTGCGTCGCGCCCTCGTCATGCTGCTCGGGCATGTGATCGGCCGTGCGCTGCCGCGCACCTGGTCAACGTGAGGAGAGTGTCATGCTGGCGATCCAGGGACTGAAATGCGTCTATGATACCGGCTCCCGCGGCTGGGCGATCGAGCTCGCGCTGAAGGCCGAGGGCGAGGAAGCCGTGCGCCGCTTCGATGTCGACGGCCCCGAGGATGCCGAGATGCTGATCGAGGCTTTCGACGAGTCGACCTCGAGCACCTTCGATCCCGCGACGGGCGAGATCGTCTTCGCCTACGAATACGCCTCTCTCGACGACGAAGACGAGGATGAGGACGAGACCGACGACGAGGCGGACGAGGAAGAGGACGAGGACGCCGAAGTCGCCGAGGATGATGAAGAAGACGTCGCCGAAGACGAGGACGAGAAGGTCAAGGCATGAATCTGACGCCGCGCGAGAAGGACAAGCTCATCATCGCCATGGCTGCCATGGTGGCGAGGCGAAGGCTCGAGCGCGGCGTCAAGCTCAACCATCCCGAAGCCGTCGCGCTGATCACCGACTTCGTGGTCGAGGGTGCGCGCGACGGCAAGTCCGTCGCCGAGCTGATGGAAGCCGGCGCCCAGGTCCTCTCGGCCGACCAGGTCATGGACGGCATCGCCGAGATGCTGCACGACGTTCAGGTCGAGGCGACCTTTCCCGATGGCACCAAGCTCGTCACCGTGCATGAGCCGATCCGCGGCTCCAAGGGCAGGCTGAAGCCGGGTGAGGTCACAACGCTGCCGGGCGATCTCATCCTCAACGAGGGGCGCGAGAGCCTGACGCTCACCGTCTCCAACACCGGCGACCGGCCGATCCAGGTCGGCTCGCACTATCATTTCTTCGAGGCCAATCCGGCGCTCGCCTTCGAGCGGGAGCGCGCGCGCGGCTTCAGGCTCGACATTCCGGCCGGCACCGCCGTGCGCTTCGAGCCCGGGCAGACCCGCGAGGTCAGGCTCGTGGCACTCGCGGGCAAGCGCGAGGTCTATGGCTTCCGCCAGGAGGTCATGGGCAAGCTCTGAAGCTGTGCCCTGAGACCGCATTTGCGACGAGATTCCGCTTCAGCGTTGTGAAAATGGCGTTGCCAGCTTCCGCCAGCCGGCGGTGGCTGCCATGCTCCAACGATCCTCAGGCCAGGCCGCCATGCAAGAAGACGCTGTGCTCCCGTCTCTCCCGACGCTCGAAACCGGCAAGGGCAAGCGTGGCGTCTGCGCCATCAGCGGCGCCGAGCTCAGCCGCAAGAGCCTGATCGCGCTGGGAACCCTGCGGCCGTCGCTGGTCGAGCATATCCGGCGCGACTTCCCCGATCTCGACGATTACAGCCTGATCAGCCTCAAGGAGCTGGCGCGCTACCGCACCCGCTATGTCGAGGAGATCCTGCGCGAGGAGCACGGTGAGTATACCGACCTCGACCGCGAGGTGGCCGAAAGCATCGCCCGGCAGGAGACCATCGCCGAGAATGTCGAGGACGATTTCGAGGAGCATCGCACCCTCGGGGAGCGGCTGTCGGATGGGCTCGCCAGCTTCGGCGGCTCATGGGCCTTCCTGATCAGCTTCGGCGTGGTGCTGTTCGGCTGGATGGCGCTGAACATCGCGCTGGCGGCCAGCGCCTTCGACCCTTACCCCTTCATCCTGCTCAACCTCGTCCTGTCCTGCATCGCGGCCATCCAGGCGCCGATCATCATGATGAGCCAGAAGCGGCAGGAGGCGAAGGATCGGCTGCGCTCCTTCAACGACTACCAGGTCAACCTCAAGGCCGAGCTCGAGGTCCGGCACCTGCACGAGAAGATCGACCATCTGATCACCCGGCAATGGCAGCGCCTTGCCGAGATCCAGCAGGTCCAGCTCGAAATGCTGCAGGAGGCGCAATTGCCGCGGCGCAAGCCGAAGCGGCGCAAGAAGCCGGTGGCGAAGAAGACTGCTGTGGTTGCTGCCGAGGCGCCTGAGCCCGATCCCATGGCCTGAAGCTTGCTTTAAAGATGACCTAAAATACGGGAACGCCTCGATGCCCTTCGCCTTTCCGCGCAATGCCTATGCCGCGATGTTCGGCCCGACCACCGGCGACACGGTCCGCCTCGGCGACACCGAGCTCGTCATCAGGGTCGAGAAGGATTTCACCACCTATGGCGAGGAGGTGAAGTTCGGCGGCGGCAAGGTCATCCGCGACGGCATGGGTCAGAGCCAGGTCAGGAACGCCGATGGCGCGGTCGATACCGTCATCACCAATGCGCTGATCCTCGACCATTGGGGCATCGTGAAGGCCGATATCGGCATCAGGGCTGGGCGCATCTGCGCCATCGGCAAGGCCGGCAATCCCGATATCCAGGCCGGCTTCGGCAATTTCAACCCGTCGGAGACGATCATCGTCGGCCCCGGCACCGAGGTCATCGCCGGCGAGGGCAAGATCGTCACCGCCGGCGGCTTCGACAGCCATATCCACTATATCTGCCCGCAGCAGATCGAGGATGCGCTGATGAGCGGGCTGACCACCATGCTCGGCGGCGGCACCGGCCCGGCCCATGGCACGCTGGCGACGACCTGCACGCCCGGGCCCTGGCATCTCGGCCAGATGATCAGGGCCGCCGACGCCTTCCCGATGAACCTCGCCTTCGCCGGCAAGGGCAATGCCGCACTGCCCGGCGCGCTCACCGAGATGATCGAGGCCGGCGCCTGCGCGCTCAAGCTGCACGAGGACTGGGGCACGACACCGGGAGCGATCGACAACTGCCTCTCGGTCGCCGACGAATACGACATCCAGGTGATGATCCACACCGACACGCTGAACGAGTCGGGCTTCGTCGAGGACACCGTCGCGGCCTTCAAGGGCCGCACCATCCACGCCTTCCATACCGAAGGAGCGGGTGGCGGCCATGCGCCCGATATCATGAAGGTGGCGGGGCTGCCGAACGTGCTGCCATCCTCGACCAATCCGACGCGGCCTTTCACCGTCAACACGCTCGACGAGCACTTGGACATGCTGATGGTCTGCCATCATTTGTCGCCGTCGATCCCGGAGGACCTCGCCTTCGCCGAGAGCCGCATCCGCAAGGAGACCATCGCCGCCGAGGACATCCTGCACGATCTCGGCGCGCTCTCGATGATGTCCTCGGACTCGCAGGCCATGGGCCGCATCGGCGAGGTCATCACCCGCACCTGGCAGACCGCGCACAAGATGAAGGTCCAGCGCGGCCCGCTGCCGGAGGACGCCGGCACCGGCACCGACAATTTCCGGGCGAAGCGCTATGTCGCGAAGTACACGATCAACCCGGCGATCGCGCATGGCATCTCCCGTCATATCGGCTCGATCGAGGTCGGCAAGCTCGCCGATCTCGTCGTCTGGTCGCCGGCCTTCTTCGGCGCCAAGCCCGATCTCGTCGTCAAGGGCGGCTCGATCGCGGCCGCCCCGATGGGCGACCCCAACGCCTCGATCCCGACGCCGCAGCCGGTGCATTACCGGCCGATGTTCGGCGCCTTCGGCAAGGCGGTGACCGCGACCTCGCTGGTCTTCGTCTCGCAGGCCGCGATGGCGAACGGCCTCAAGGGCCGGCTCGGCACCGACAAGGAGATGGTCGCAGTCGAGAATGTGCGCGGCGGCATCTCCAAGAAGAGCATGATCCACAACGACGCGACGCCCGACATCCAGATCGATCCCGAGACCTATGCGGTGGTGGCGGACGGTGAGTTGCTGGTCTGCGAACCCGCGAAGGAATTGCCGCTGGCGCAGCGGTACTTTTTGTTCTGAGCGGCCCGAACTATCGCCGTTGCAATTCCAGCCGGCAGATTTGAGGATCGTGCAGTTGTCGGTGCGCTCCTCAGAGGGTCGTCATGATTCCGATCAAAGGCCTGTATGAGAGCCATCTCACGGTGTCGGACCTTTCACGGTCGATCGCGTTCTACCGGGACATCGTCGGCCTCGAACTGGCTCATGCGATTCCGGCGCGCAACGCGGCGTTTTTCTGGATCGGCGGGCGCGACAGATCGATGCTCGGACTCTGGTCGATACAGAGCTCCCCGATACGCCTGAGACTTCACATCGCCTTCCAGACCGGTTTGAACGAGGTGAAGCAATCGATCCAGGCGCTCCGTTCGAAAGGCATCGTGCCTCGCAATGGCGGCGGAGGCCCTGAAATCGATGAGCCCGTGGTCTTCCCTTGGATGCCCGCGGCGAGTGTCTATTTCGACGATCCGGACGGTCATTCGCTGGAATACATCGCGATCCTGCCAGGCAAGGCACGGCCTGACATGTCCGGAACAGTCAAGCTCTCCGAATGGGAGGTGCTGGATGGGGGCGAAGGGCGGCGTAAGGACGATCTGCAGGGCAGGTAGGTTGACACCCGAGCGTGCACCTTCTCTTGTGTCGGCTAAATAAATCAGCCGTCCAGGGAGGTTGCCTTGTTCCGTTTGCCCCACGCCGTCGCACTCGCCGGTGTCGCTTTCGCTGCCTCCGCAACGTCTGCTCAGGCCCAAGGCCAGGTGACCGTCTACTGCTCGATCCTCGAGGAGCAGTGCCGCGAGGGCGCCGCAATCTTCGAGAAGGCGACGGGTATCAAGGTGCAGATGGTGCGCAAGTCGACCGGCGAGGTCTATGCGCAGGTCAAGGCCGAGGCGACCAATCCGCGCGGCGACGTGTGGTGGGGAGGCCCGGGCGAGCCGCATCTTCAGGCCGCGGACGAAGGGCTGCTCGACGAGTACAAGTCACCGAAGCTTTCGGAGCTGCATGACTGGGCCAGGCGCCATGCCGAGCAGTCGAAGTTCCGCACCTCGGGCATTTATCTCGGTGCGCTCGGCATCGGCTATAATCTCGAGACCCTGAAGGCCAAAAAGCTCGCCGAGCCGAAATGCTGGGCCGATCTGCTCGATCCGAAGCTCAAGGATGAGGTCCAGGTCGCCGATCCCAGCTCGTCGGGCACGGCCTATGTCTTCCTCGCCACCACCGTCCAGCGGCTCGGTGAGGACAAGGGCTTCGAATTTCTCAAGGGCCTGCACAGGAACATCAGCCAGTACACCAAGTCGGGAATCGCTCCGGTCAAGGCGACGGCCCTCGGCGAGACCGCGGTCGGCATCGCCTTCATGCACGACATGCTGACGCAGAAGCTGCAGGGTGCGCCGATCGGCATCGTCGCCCCCTGCGAGGGGACGGGCTACGAGACCGGCTCGGTCTCGGTGATCAAGGGCGGCAAGAACCCGGAGGCCGCACGCAAATTCGTGGACTTCACGCTTTCGCCGGAGGCGCAGGACATCAACGCCAGGCTCAAGATCAACTCGATCCCGTCGAACAGGAATTCGAAGCTTTCGCCCGATGCGCCGAAATTCGAGGAGATCAAGCTGATCGACTACGACACCCCGCGCTGGGGCAGCCCGGCCGAGCGCTCGCGTCTGCTCAAGAAATTCGACGACGAGGTGAAGGCGCTGCCGCGCTGAAGGCGGGGGGCGGCATGTTGCTGCCGAAATAATGGGCGCCGTGTGCTGAAATGTCAGGCGCGATGTTGGATGGGTTGTTCATCCCCCGAAGCTGCATCCAAGCATCGTTCCCCGGCGTATTGGACGAGCCCGTAACTGTGGAGTTTCGTCCGGTATGTCCGATCCCGTCCTCGTCATCGCTCGTGCGAAGGTCCTTTCCGCGGAGCGCGAACGCTTCATCGTGGCGGCGCGAGACTGCATTGCGGCAACGCGCCGCGAGCAGGGCTGCCTCGGCTACGACATCTACGAAAGCGCGACGGAGCCGGGCCAGTTCGTCAGCGTTGAGAGCTGGGAGGCGCGCGCCGATGTCGACCGGCATATGGGCGAGCCGCATCTGCAGGCGTTTCTCGCCATCGCCGGGACTTGCGTCAGCGCCGCTCCGGTGATCGAAGTGGTGGAACCGCGATCGGTCGATCGCCTCTGATCCATCACGTCACGGGTTTTTCCATGCAGCGCGCCATCTCCGTCGTCCGCAAGGCCGCGGTCAAGCAGGACCGGGTCATCGAGACGCTGACCCTCGACCATGAGGACCGCAACCGCCGCCGCGTCGCGCTCAAGGGCGATGGCGGGCAGGACATCCTGCTCGACCTCGACAAGCCGACCGCGCTGAACGACGGCGATGCCGTCAAGCTCGAGGACGGCTCGCTCGTCCTGATCAAGGCGGCGGCGCAGAAGCTGATCGAGATCACCGCCGAGAACCCGCTGCGGTTGGCACGGGTCGCCTGGCATATCGGCAACCGCCATACCCCGGCCGAGATCACCGCGAACGCGATCTATATCGAGCACGACCACGTGCTCGCCGAGATGGTCCGCGGCCAGGGCTGCGCGATGAGCGACGTCGAGCGACCTTTCCAGCCGGAACGCGGCGCCTACGATCATGACCACGCCAATTGCGGCCATGACCACCACGGCCACCACCATCACGATCATGGTCATGAGCACGGCCACGACCATGGCCATTCCCATGCCGGCCACGACCATGCGCACGATCACAAGCATGGCCACGAGCACCATCAAGGGCATGAGCACGCCCATGGCGCCGCCTGCGGCTGCGGCCATGATCACCACCACGACCATGACGACCACGGCCACAAGCACGACCATGGCCATCACGGCCATGAGCATGGCCACAAGGGCCACAAGCACGATCACTGAGCCATGCAGGGCGCGCTGCTGCCCCTGATGGTCTGGCTCTCGCCGGCCTTCCCGGTCGGCGGCTTCGCCTATTCGCACGGGCTGGAATGGGCCTTCGAGACCGGCGACCTCACTGATGCCGAGGGCCTCGCCGACTGGCTCGATGCCCTGATCGGGCACGGCGCCCTGCGCAACGACCTCATCCTCTTCGCCGCCGCCTGGCGCGCGAGCGGGGAGGAGGACGCCAAGGCGCTACGTGAGGTTGCGGAGCTGGCGCTCGCTCTGGCGAATTCGGCCGAGCGCCGACTGGAGACGGTGACGCAGGGCAACGCCTTCGCCGCGGCGATCGCCGCTTCCTGGCCTTGCGCCTCCATCGAAGCCCTGCGAGCCGCCTGGCCGGGCGATGTCCCCTATCCCGTGGCGGTAGGCGTCGCCGCCAGTGGCCATGGCCTGCCGCTCCAGCCCTCGCTGGAGGCTTTAGCTCTCGCCTTCATCGCCAATCTCGTCTCCGCCGCCGTTCGGCTCGGCATCGTCGGCCAGACCGACGGCCAGAAGGTCATCGCCCGGCTGGCGCCGGCCCTGCGCGAGGCCGCGGTCCGGGCCGAGGCGATGACGCTCGACGATCTCGGCGGCTGCGTCTTCCGCTCCGATCTCGCTTCCTTGCAGCACGAGACTCAGTATTCGCGGCTGTTCCGCTCATGACCGCCGTCATCGCCATCGCGCTGGCACTTGTCCTGGCTGTGATCGCCGGTTTGCACGCCTATTGGGGCCGGGGTGGTCTCTGGCCGGCGGCGAGCGAGGAGGAATTGATCGCCACAGTGATCGGCAATGCCCGGGCGACGCGCATGCCGTCACCCAGCCTGTGCCTGCTGGTCGCGCTGGCCATTGCGGTGACGGCAATCTGGCCGCTGCTTCTGGCGTATATGGCTGGCTCGGCGACGCTGCTCCAGATTGGCGGCTTCGCCATCATGGCCGTCTTCTTGCTTCGCGGCATCGCCGGCTACCTGCCGGCTTGGCGGCGGCTGCATCCGCGCGAGCCCTTCGCCAGCTATGATCGTCGCTATTATTCGCCGCTCTGCCTGCTGATCGCCGCGGGCTATGTGGCTCTGCTCCTGCAAGGACCCTGATCGATGACCAGTTCTCCTCATGGCCCGCTGCGTGTCGGCATCGGCGGCCCGGTCGGCTCCGGCAAGACCGCGCTGATGGAGGCGCTCTGCAAGCGCATGCGCGATCGCTACGAGATCTGCGCCATCACCAACGACATCTACACCAAGGAGGATGCCCGCATCCTCACCGTCTCCGGCGCGCTGCCGGAGGAGCGGATCATGGGCGTCGAGACCGGCGGCTGTCCGCATACCGCGATCCGCGAGGACTGCTCGATCAACCTCGCCGCGGTCGAGGAGATGCGCGGCAGGTTCCCCTCGCTCGACCTCATCCTGATCGAATCCGGCGGCGACAACCTCGCCGCGACCTTCTCGCCCGAGCTCGCCGACCTGACGATCTATGTGATCGACGTCGCCGCCGGCGAGAAGATCCCGCGCAAGGGCGGGCCGGGCATCACCCGCTCGGACCTGCTCGTCATCAACAAGACCGATCTCGCCCCGCATGTCGGCGCGGATCTTGCTGTGATGGACCGGGACTCGAAGACCATGCGCGGCAGGCGCCCCTATGCCTTCACCAATACGCGGGCGGGGGAGGGCGTCGACCTGGTCGTCGATTTCATCGAGACCGCCGGTGGCCTGAAGGCGCCGGTCCTGAGCTGAGGATGGCCAAGACGATGATCACGCGCACGACCGGACTCCTTGCCATGCCGCTGACCCTCGCCTCAGTGCCGGCTTTCGCGCATACCGGCGCCGGCCCGGTCGACGGCTTCCTCCATGGCCTGATGCACCCGCTGACCGGGCTCGACCATGTGCTTGCCATGGTCGCGGTCGGCCTCTGGGCCGGGCTCGTTGGCGGCAGGGCGCGCATCGCCTATCCCGCCGCCTTCGTCGCCATGATGGCGCTGGCCGGCGCCTGGGGCATGTCCGGCGGGGCGCTTGCGGGCGCCGAGGTAGGCATCGCCTTCTCGGTGATCATCCTCGGCGCGGCGGTTGCGCTCAAGGCTTCGCCGCCGCTCGCGGCGGGGACGCTCGCCTGCGGTATCCTTGCCATCTTCCACGGCTTCGCCCATGGCGCCGAGCTGCCCGAGAACGCCAGCGGCCTCACCTATGCTGTCGGCTTCATCCTCGCGACGGCGGCGCTTCATTTCGTCGGTATCCTGTTGGCAGGGGCGATTGCCGCTCGCGCGCCGCTCATCGCCCGCATCGCCGGTGGCGGGCTCGTGCTCGCAGGTGTCGCGCTCCTCGCTGGCTGAAGCGGCGTCATCGCCATGTCATAAGGAGCAGCCAATCGCGCCGTCCTTTCAGGACGGAGGCGAGGCATGAGTCTGCATATCACCGGCGGCGAAGTGCTGGCCGACACGCTCATTCGCGCCGATCTGGTCACTGACGGCGAGACCATCGCAAACCTTGACGGGGCCGCGCCTGCCAAGGCGCGGCGCCTCGATGCGACCGGCCTCTACGTCCTGCCCGGCATCGTCGACTGCCATGGCGATGCCTTCGAGCGCCACATCATGCCGCGGCCGGGCGTCGCGTTCGACATCGACCTGGCGCTGCGCGACGCCGACCGTGCCATGCTGGCGAGCGGTATCACCACCGCCTTCCACGGCGTCACCTGGTCCTGGGAGCCGGGCCTGCGCGGTGCCGACAATGCCCGCCGGCTCGTCGGGCGGATCGCGGCGCTGAAGCCCGAGCTCGGCGCCGACACGCGCTTCCATCTCCGCCACGAGACCTTCAACCTCGCCGCCGAAGCCGAGATCATCGACTGGCTGGGCGCAGGCCGCGTCGGGGTGCTCGCCTTCAACGATCACACCGGCGGCATCCTGAAATCGACCACGCGGCCGGACAAGCTCGCCAAGACGGTCGAGCGCACCGGGCTGACGCATGAAGACTTCATGGCGCTCGCCGGAAATGTCTGGAACCGCAGGGACGAGGTGCCGGCCTCGATCGAGCGGCTCGCGGTGGCGGCACGCGCTGCCGGCATCCCGACGATGTCGCATGACGACATGAGCCCGCAGATGCGGCGCTGGTATCGCGGCCTTGGCGTCGCCGTTGCCGAATTCCCGATCAACGAGCCGACGACGCGCGAGGCCGCCGCCCATGGCGAGGCGATCGTCTTCGGTGCGCCGAATGTGGTGCGCGGCGGCTCGCATCTCGATTGCCCGGCGGCCGAGACGATGGTGCGCGAGGGCCTCTGCACGATTCTGGCCTCGGACTACTATTATCCGGCCCTGCCGCTGGCACCCTTCATCCTGGCGCACACGGGCGCAGCCGATTTCGCCACGGCCTGGCGGCTGGTCTCGCAGGGGCCGGCGCAGGCGCTCGGTCTCATCGATCGCGGCATGATCGCGCCCGGCAAGCGAGCTGATCTGATCCTCGTTGCCCCGGAGCCGCAGCCGCGGGTGGTAGCGACCATCGCAGGCGGGCGGCTGGTCCATCTGGCGGATCAGCGCATCCTCGCCTGATTTGGATTGGGTTGCTCGCCCGGGTGCTGCAACCTAGGATTTAGACCTGCTGAGGAGAGGGCGATGGCGCGCTGGTCGGATGCGATGAAGCTCTCGGATTACCTGGAGTATGCCGCCTATCTCCAGGCGCCCGGCGTCTACGAGATCGGTTATCTCCAGCGCGGCACCTTCTATCCGAAATATATCGGCAAGGCGCCGGTGACGCTCTACCAGCGCATCCGCACCTATGGCCGCGAATTCGGCCGTTCCTCGCACAACCGCTTCATCCGCGAGCTGGTCGAGGTCAATTACCACCGCCTCTGGTTCCATGTGATGAAGGTCAGCCGGCCGGGTGGGGCGGCGCTGCGCGAGGCCCTGCTGATGAACCGGATGACGATCGGTCCCGGCGGTCTCTACGAATGGAATTGCCGCTACGAGTACACGCCGCTGACCGAGGCGGGGTATGTGTTGAGGTAGTCGAGGCTGCAGGGAGATGCGGTCGCCCGGAGGGCCGTGCGGCTGAGTCAGGTATCTGTCTTCGGGGCTTGGTCGATGAGAGACAGCCGCTCCACCACCGCGCCCGCGGTCAGAATGGCGCCGGGGGCGATGACGGCATTGGCGCCGATCTTGACCTTGTCACCAATGACAGCACCAAACTTCGTTTTGCCGGTCTCGATAAGCTCATCCTTGTAGAGGAATGCAATCGTCTGGTCTGGCCGTTCATTGCGGCGGTTGGCGATGATCGACCCGGCTTCCAGATTGACGTCGCAGCCGAGGATGCTCTCGCCGACGAAGTTGAAATGCGCGAGCTTCGATCCGCGGAACAGGAAACTGGACTTGAGCTCGACACCGGGCCCAAGCACGCATTCCGCTTCCAGCCAGCAGCCGCCGCGGATCAGGGCATGGGCCGCTATGAAGCAACGCGGGCCGACGATGGCTGGCGCCTTGACGGCGGCGCCCGCCTCGACTGACGCTGAAATGTGGATCGCGACGCCGTCGCTGACGCGATAGTTCGCATCGAGCCGGGTCAGAAGCTCTTTCACGATATGTTGCGCGCGTTCGGTCAATCCCCAGGGCGTATCGACGCCCTGGTTCGCCAAGAGCGAGGAATTGAAACCGGCGATATGCTCGCTGACGAATTGCATGAACGACCTTGCCCGGAGCTGGGCATGGTGGCTCGCTCAGAGGCCGTCCGCAATCCTATCGCCGTTCCGTCTCAAACTGACGGCGTCCGTCGCAGGTCCGCCTCAGCTCGCATACCCCTTGACGCTCGTCAGCGCCGTCATCACCCCGCGCAATTCCGCTAGCCCGCGCAGGCGGCCGACTACCGGATAGCCGGGGAACGAACCCTTCTTGGCGTCGTCGAGCAGTTCGTGGCCGTGATCGGGCCGCATCGGGATGCGCCAGTGCCTCCAGCCGGCGGCCTTGCGGCGGGTCTGCTCGGCCATCAGCGCGTCGACCAGTGCGACCATGTCGGTGTCGCCGCCGAGATGCTCGGCCTCCATGAAGGAGCCGTCCGGATCCTTGGCGACATTGCGCAGATGCGCGAACCAGATCCTGTCGGCGAAGCGGCGGGCGATTCCCGGCACGTCGTTCTTCGGATTGGCGCCGAGCGAGCCGGAGCACAGCGTGAGCCCGTTCGAGGGTGAGTCGACCGCGCCGAGGATGAAGGCGATGTCGTCCTCGTCCGAGCAGATGCGCGGCAGGCCGAAGAGCGGCCGCGGCGGGTCGTCCGGATGGATGCACATGCGGATGCCGACCTCTTCCGCAGTCGGGATCACCGCTTCGAGGAAGCGCTTGAGATTGGCACGCAAGCCGTCATGGCTCATCTGCGCATAGCGCGCGAGGATGCGTTTCAGCCCCGGCACGTCGTAGCGGTCATAGGCGCCGGGCAGGCCGGCCATGATGTTGGCCATCAGCCTGGCGCGGTCGGCCTCCGAGGAGCGCTCGAACCAGGTCTTGGCCCTGTCCATCACCTCGGCGGAGTGGCCTTCGTCGGCGCCCGGCCGCTGCAGCATGAAATGGTCGACGACGACGTATTCGTGCAGGTTGAAGCGCAGCGCCGTCCCGCCACCGGGCAAAGGCTGGGCGAGGTCGGTGCGGGTCCAGTCCAGCACCGGCATGAAATTGTAGCAGACCACCTCGATGCCGCAGGCCGCGAGATTGCGCAGCGACTGGCGGTAATTGGCGAAGATGGTCTCGAGGTCGCCTTCGCCGATCTTGACGTTCTCGTGGATCGGTAGGCTCTCGACCACCGCCCAGCGCAGGCCGAGGCTCTTGTCGGCTTCGATGATCGCCTTGCGCTTCTCGATCTCCTCGACGCTCCAGACCACGCCATAGGGGATCTGGTGGAGCGCGTTGACGATGCCGCGCGCGCCCGCCTGCCGGGCTTCTGCGAGCGTCACCACATCGTCCGGGCCGAACCAGCGCCAGGTCTGTTCCATCGTTTCTGTCCTCTTGGAGCGCCGTCTGTCGCGGCGTTTTTCAGGTGGGTTTGCTGAGGCCGCCACTCGCAGCGAAGGCGTCGACGTGGTCGCGCGCGATCGTCTCGATGGCGTCGAAGACGGTGCGCAGATGCGCCCGCATCGTGCGCTCGGCCCGGGCCTCGTCGCCGGCGCTGACGGCCTGCGCGATCTCGCGATGCTCGCCCAGGATCATCTCGGACCAGCCGCCGGTCTCGAGCGACAGGCAGCGCACCCGGTCGAGCTGGGCCTTGACGCTCTCGATCAGGCCCCAGACTGACGGATGTCCGGAAAGCCGCGCCAGCTCGGCATGGAATTCCTCGTCGCTACGGAAGAAGCCGGCCCGGTCGCCCTCCGCCAGCGCCTGTTCCTGCTTTGCGATGAGGGTCGCGAGCGCCTCTCGCCCAGCCTCGTCGATGTTCTTCGCCGCGAGTGCGACGGTGCGGCATTCCAGCGTCTCGCGCACGAACTGGCTGTCATAGACCGCGGCGAGGTCGATCGGCGCGACGAAGGTGCCGACCTGCGGCACGACGACGAGGAAGCCGTCCTCGACCAGCCGCTTGAAGGACTCGCGCACCGGCGTGCGGCTGACGCCGAATTGCAGCGCCATCCGCGCTTCCGAGATCGCCTCGCCCGGGCGCAGGACCGCGTTCAGCACATCGCCGCGCAACGCCCGGTAGATCTGGTCGGTGCTCTGTCTCGCCGCGGCGATGCCCATTGCCAAGCTCTTGTTCACTAGTATACTAGGATACCGGCTAGCACGGAGGCGTCAACTCCGAAAGCCGCGAATTCAGTAGAAGCCGGTGCTAGAAGTGTCGCAAGAGCACGCTTTCACGGGCTGGGGAAACAGCGGGCGGCGAGGCCGCCGGGAGGGGAGATCATGGTCAAGGATACGATCCATCGCCGCACATTCCTCGGCGGTGTCGCCGGCATGGCCGGTATCGCGGCTGCGCCGGGCGTCTTCGCCCAGGGGCTCAAGCTGCCGACTTCGCCGGTCGCGCTGTCGATCGTCGATGTCGCCGGCAATCTGGCGCTGACCCAGAAGGCGTTCGAGAACTACCGCAAGGCCAAGCCGAACCTGGTCTCGCGCATCACCTTCACCAAGGCGCCGGCGCCCGAGCTGCCCGGCAAGATCAAGGCGCAGCAGGCGGCCAACCGCGTCGACATCGACATGGTGCTGACCGGCACGGATGCGCTCTCGGCCGGCGTCGAGCAGGGCCTGTGGATTCCGCTGCTGCCGCAGCAGGCTGGCGCGCTGCCCAAGCTCGGCGAGATCTTCCTCGACGGCGCCAACAAGATGCAGGGCCTGGCCAGCGGGCAGGGCGTGGTCGTGACCTATTACCCCTCCGGCCCGCTGCTCGAATACATGCCGGACAAGGTCAAGACCGTGCCGACGACGGCTGAGGAGCTGCTCGACTACACCAAGCAGAACAAGGGCCGCTTCTTCTATGCCCGCCCGGCCAATTCCGGCCCGGGGCGCACCTTCATGATGGGCCTGCCCTATATCCTCGGTGACAGCGACCCGAAGGATCCGGTCAAGGGTTGGGACAAGACCTGGGCCTATCTCAAGGCGCTCGGCGAGAACGTCGAATATTACCCCGCCGGCACCGGCGCGGTGATGAAGGAGCTCGGCGAGGGCTCGCGCGACATGACGGTGACCACCACCGGCTGGGACATCAACCCGCGCGTCCTCGGCGTCGTGCCGAAGGAGGCCAAGGTCGGCGCGATCAAGGGTTTCCACTGGGTCACCGACGCGCACTACATGTGCATCCCCAAGGGCGTCGGCGACGACAAGCTCGCCGTGCTGCTCGACCTGATGAGCTTCCTGCTCACCAAGGAGCAGCAGGCCTACACCTATGACGAGGGCTATTTCTATCCCGGTCCGGCGGTGAAGGGCGTCACGCTCGACATGGCCCCGGAGGACAGCCAGAAGGCGATCAAGGAATTCGGCCGCGCTGAATACGAGAAGCTGATCGCCGAGGCGCCGCTGGAGACCCCGCTCGACCCCGACAAGATGGTCGTCGCCTTCCGCATGTGGGACGAGCAGGTCGGCGGCGCCAAGCGCAAGTGAGCCTAGCTACAGAGGCAACCCCTTATACGAGGGGCGTTTGAACCAGCGCGAGTCGTCCCGGGCGAGCATCGCTCGACCCGGGACCCATGCCGGAACCTTCTTCGGATAGGCTCAGGCATGGATCCCGGATCTCCGCTTCGCTGCGTCCGGGATAACCAGCTTTCTTAAGATCGGTTACTGGCTGCAGCCGACCGCCCATCCGTTCGAACCCGATGGTCCTTCATGTCGATACACGCCGCGAATTTCCGCGAACTCAAGCTCGATCGGCTCTGCCGCGACTTTGGTACGCATAACGCCGTCAAGGATGTCTCGCTGACGATCAGGCAGGGCGAGTTCATCGCGCTGCTCGGTCCTTCCGGTTGCGGCAAGTCGACGACGCTGAACCTGCTCGCCGGCCTGTTGCCGGCGACCGGCGGCGGCATTTGGCTCGACGAGAAGCGCATCGACCCGCTCCGGCCCGAGGAGCGCGGCTTCGGCATGGTCTTCCAGAGCTATGCGCTCTTCCCGCATATGAGCGTGCGCAAGAACATCGGCTTCGGCCTGAAGATGCGCGGCATCGCCAAGGCCGAGAGCGACCGCCGCGTCGCCGAGGCCGTCGCGATGGTCCGCCTGCAGGGCCAGGAGGACAAGCTGCCCGGCCAGCTCTCCGGCGGCCAGCAGCAGCGCGTCGCCATCGCACGAGCCATCGCGGTGCAGCCGCCGCTGGTGCTGATGGACGAGCCGCTCTCGAACCTCGACGCCAAACTGCGTCTCGAGATGCGCGCCGAGATCAGGCGCATCCACAACACGCTCGGCGCCACCACCGTCTATGTCACACACGACCAGGAGGAGGCGCTCTCGCTCGCCGACCGCATCGTGGTGATGCGCGATGGCCAGATCCGCCAGGTCGGCGGGCCGGAGGACCTGTTCTCACGGCCGGACCATCTCGATGTCGCCGAGTTCATGGGCTTCCGCAACAAGGTCGCCGGCCGCGTCGCCTCCGTTGCCGGCGAGCAGGCGACGGTCACGGTCGGCGAGGTCGATGTCGCCGGGCGGGTGCGCTCGCCGGTCGCGGCCGGGCAGGGCGCCCATATCTCGATCCGCCCCGAGGACCTGCATCCGGTCGCCGATGGCGCATCGGGGCTCAAGGCCAAGGTCGTCTCGACCGAGTTCCACGGCCGCGAATTCGTCGGCTTCGCCCGCATGGCGGACGATACGCCGCTGACCTTCCTCGCCGAGAGCCGCATCGCACCGGGTACCGAGATCCGGCTTGCCGCGGCCCCCGATCGCGTCCTCGTCTTCGGAGGAGGCGCATGAGCGCGTCCAGCACGACTGCCGAAATCCCGTTCAAGCAGCGCCTCGCCGCGCGCGGGCTCGATGGGCTGACCCTGCTCGTCCTGCCGGCCGTGTTCTTCCTGCTGGCGCTGTTCATCTACCCGTTCCTCTACGGGCTCTTCCTCTCCTTCACGCCGAAGGCGGGCGGGGCGCTGGCCAATTACCAGCGCTTCTTCTCCGACGCTTTCCTCTACGACACGATCGCGACCACGCTCTGGCTCGCTCTGCCGGTGACGATCGTGACGCTGCTGCTGGCGATCCCGATCGCCTTCCGCGTCCGGCTGATGAAGAACCAGCGCCTGCTCACCACCATCCTGGTGATCCCGATCACGCTCGGCACCGTGCTCGTCGCGGAAGGCCTACTGAATTATCTCGGCCCGCAAGGCTGGTTCAACCGGACGCTGATGACGCTCGGCATCATCTCTTCGCCGGTGAAGCTGCTGCACAATTACTGGGGCGTGATGCTCTCGCTGGTGATCACCGGCTTCCCCTTCACCTTCCTGCTGACGCTCTCCTATCTCACCGGTGTCGACCCGGCGCTGGAGCAGGCCGGCGCGACGCTCGGGGCCGGCCCCTGGCAGCGCTTCAAGCACATCCTCTTCCCGCTGCTGCTTCCGGGCCTCGCCATCACCTTCTGCCTCAGCTTCGTGCAGGCCTTCTCGGTCTTCCCCTCGGCGGTGCTGCTCGGCGCGCCAGCGGGACCGACACGCGTCATCTCGATCGCCGCCTATCAGGCCGCCTTCGAGGAATACGACTACTCGATGGCCTCGGCGGTCGCGATGATCATGGGCATGGTCCAGCTCGCGATTGTGGTTGCTGTGCTCGGCATGCGCGGCATGCTCTATCGCGGCCCGGCTGGCGGCGGGAAGGGTTGATCCGATGGTCAAGGACACCCGCCTTTCCACCAAGCTCTGGGCCGCGGCCAACTGGACGCTGATCGGCTTCTTCATCGTCAACCTCGTCGCGATGATCGCAGCGGTGGTGACGAGCTCGTTCTCGACGCGCTGGCTGCGCTCCTGGCTGCCGGATGGCTGGACGACACGCTGGTACGGCGCTGCCTGGAGCGAGTTCCAGCTCGGCGACGTGCTGACGGTCACCTTCCAGATCGTCTTCCTCGTCGTCTTCCTGTCCGGCCTGATCGGCGTGCCCGCCGCCTATGCGCTGGCGCGGCGCGACTTCCCCGGCAAGAAGCTGGTGATGCTGCTCTTCCTGCTGCCGCTGCTGGTGCCGCCGATCACCTTCGGCATCCCGCTCGCGACGGTGCTCTATAGGACCGGCCTCGCCGGCTCGATGTCGGGCGTGGTGCTCGCCAATCTCGTGCCGACCGTGCCCTTCGTCATCCTGGTGATGATCCCGTTCATCGAGCAGATCGACACCAAGATCGAGGCGGCGGCGCGCGTCTTCGGCGCCAACACCTTCAAGCTCTTCATCCACATCCTGCTGCCGCTGCTGATGCCCGGCATCCTCGCCGCGCTGCTGCTCGTGCTGGTCCGCACGATCGCGATGTTCGAGCTGACCTTCCTCACCGCCGGCCCGACCAGCCAGACCCTGGTGGTCGCGCTCTACTACGCGGTCTTCGCCGCCGGTGTGCGCGCCGTGCAGTCGATCGACGCCATGGCGGTGATCTACATGGTGACGACGCTGGTCTGGCTGGTGATCGCCCTGCGCTTCGTCAACCCGACGCAGATCGTGGCACGGGCGAAGCGCTAGGGAACCTCGGAGCCCGTCCCGCATTCCTCCGCAGCCGGTCGAGCTGCGGAGGCGCTGAATGGTCACCAAGGGCAGGGAAGGCGCCAGGGCGAGCCAGGGCCGCCTGCGCCGCGTGACTATCGACGATCTCACCATCCGCCGTGTTCGGGTCGGCCGCAATTTCGGCTATCGCGACGCCGATGGCGGCAAGATCACCGACGAGGAAACGCTCGCCCGCATCCGCTCGCTCGCGATCCCGCCGGCTTATGAGGACGTGCTGATCGCCGCCGATCCGCGCGCCCATCTCCAGGCGGCCGGCCGCGACGATGCCGGACGCATCCAGCATCGCTATCACCCCGATTGGGAGAAGGTGCGCGAGCGCCGCAAGCTCAAGCGCCTGGGGCGCCTGATCGACGCCTTGCCGAAATTGCGCGCGCGGATCGCCGCCGATCTGAAGGACCGCACGCTGTCGCGCAACAAGGCGCTCGCATGTGCCGCCGCGGTCATCGACCGCTGCCACATCCGCGTCGGCAACGAGGTCTACGCCCGCACCAATGGTAGTCACGGCGCCTCGACCCTACTCAAGCGGCATGTCGACATCTCCGGCAAGCACGTCACGCTCGCCTTCCGCGGCAAGGGCGGCAAGGACATCACTTGCGGCCGTGACGACTCTCCGCTCGCCCATGCTCTGACACGGCTGAAGACCGTGCCGGGCAAGCGCCTGTTCCAGTACCGCGCCGAGGATGGCTCGGTCGCCGCGATCAATGCCGCCGATATCAACGCCTATCTGAAGGAGGCGGCCGGCCTGCCGGTTTCCAGCAAGGACCTACGCATGCTCGCCGCCAATGCGGCGGCGGCTGAATTGCTGCTTTCGACCGACATCGCCGCCAGCGAGCGCGGCCGCAAGCGCCAGCTCGCCGACATCATGCGCGCCATCGCCGAGCGGCTGGTCAACACCCCGGCCGTCGTCCGCAAGAGCTATGTCCATGCGATCGTCGTCGATGCCTATGCCAGCGGTCGCCTCAGCCGCGCCTACCGCAAGGCGCGCGGCCGCGGCGGCTGCTCGCGGATCGAGCGGGCGCTGGGATTGCTGGCGGCGTGAGCGGGATGCATGGCTGTCTGCCCCGGCCGGGCGGTAGCAGGGGTTGAACCCGTCGCCGCGCTGGTGATGCTCGGAGCAAATCACCCGAGGAAGCGCCAAGCATGTTTCTCACCAATTCCGACATGGTCGAGCTGATCGAGCTGCGTCATGCCCTGCATCGTGCGCCCGAGATCTCCGGCGAGGAGCGCGAGACGGCCAAGGCGATTGTCGGCTTCCTCGCGCCGAGCGCGCCTGACCGCATCGTCACCGAGCTCGGCGGCCATGGCGTCGCGGCGATCTATGAGGGTGCCGAGCCCGGCCCGACCGTGCTGGTGCGCTGCGAACTCGACGCTTTGCCGATCGAGGACCTCTCCGGCGTGCCGCATTCGTCGCAGATCGCGGGCAAGGGCCATCTCTGCGGCCATGACGGCCACATGACCACGGTGGCGGCGCTGTCGCGCGGGCTCGGCAGGCAGCGGCCGCAGCGCGGGCGCGCCATCCTCCTCTTCCAGCCGGCCGAGGAGACCGGGGCGGGTGCCGCCGCGGTGATCGCCGATCCGAAATTCAAGGGGATCGCGCCCGACTTCTCCTTCTCGCTGCACAACAAGCCCGGCCTGCCGCTCGGCGCGGTCCGGATCTCGGAAGGTCCGGCGAATTGCGCCTCGCGCGGCCTCAAGATCGTGCTGACCGGCCACACCTCCCATGCCGCGACGCCAGAGCACGCTGTCTCGCCGATGAAGGCGCTGGCTCGCCTGATGCCCGAGCTGACCGCGCTCGGGCCAGGCGGTGCCCTCGAGGGCAACTACCGTTTGGTCACCGTCACCCATGCCAGCATGGGCGAGCCGGCCTTCGGCATCACCCCCGGCCGCGCCGAGCTCTGGGCGACCTTGCGCACGCTGAACGATTCCCTGATGGGCTCGCTCTGTACCGAAGCCGAGGCGCTGGTGCGCGAGGCGGCCTCCGCCGGCGGACTTTCGGTGACGATGGATTACCACGACGTCTTCCATCACTGCGAAAACCATCCCGAGGCGGTGGCGCATCTGCGCCAGGCCTGCGACGAGGAAGGCATCGCGCGTGGCGAGACGCCGCCGCAACGCGGCTCCGAGGATTTCGGCCTGTTCGGCCGCTCGTCGAAGTCGGCGATGTTCCTGCTCGGCTCCGGCGAGGATACACCGCCACTGCACAATCCCGATTACGACTTCCCTGACGCAATCATCGCCCCCGGCGCTCGCGTCTTCATGCGCACGGTCCGCAATCTGCTGGGTTAGCCGGCGCCCGCTCCTGCGTGCTATGCGGCGCCTCGAACACAGCAGAGGTGCCCATGCGCAGGATCAGGATCATCGGCATCGGCGCCGGCAATCCCGAGCACGTCACGATCCAGGCGATCAAGGCGCTCAACACGGTCGACGTCGTCTTCGTGCCGGACAAGGGCGCCGAGAAGGGGACCTTGCGCGAGCTGCGCGAGGAAATCTGCCGGCGCTATATCGAGCACGGCAACTGGCGCTCGGTGCCGCTCGCCGTGCCCAAGCGTGCCGAAGCGGGGAACGATTACCGCGGCAGCGTCGACGACTGGCATGCGGCGCTGGCCGAGAGCTATGAACGCCTGTTCCGTGAGGAGCTGGGAGAGGATCAGACCGGCGCGCTGCTGGTCTGGGGCGACCCGTCGCTCTACGACAGCACGCTGCGCATCATCGAGGCCGTGCGCGCCCGCGGCCTTGCCTTCGACTACGACGTCATCCCCGGCGTCACCAGCGTCCAGGCGCTGGCGGCGGCGCATCGGCTGGTGCTGAACCGGATCGGCGAGCCCGTCACCATCACCACCGGCCGTAAGCTCGCCGAGGGCGGTTTCCGCGACGAGGACGGCAGCACCATCGTCATGCTCGACGGCGAGCAGGCTTTCACCAAGATCGATCCGGCTGGCCTCGACATCTGGTGGGGCGCCTATCTCGGCGCGCCGCAGGAAGTCCTCGTCTCCGGCCCACTCGCTGAAATCTCGGACGAGATTGCCCGCACCCGCGAGACTGCCCGGGCCGAGAACGGCTGGATCATGGACACCTATCTGCTGCGCAAGCGCGAGGGGTGACCGGCGGCGTTTGCCGTTAGACCACCATACCGGTATAATATCGAACGGCTGGCCGAGGGAGTTTCACTCATGGACGTCCAGCTCCGCCTTCGCGATCCGATCGCGCCCCAGCTCGTTACGGCGCTGCGCCAGGCGATCATCGCCAGCGAGATCAGGCCCGGCGAGGCCCTGTCGGAGAAGGAGATCGCCGGCCGCTTCGGCGTCAGCCGCCAGCCGGTGCGCGAAGCCTTCATCAAGCTCTCCGAGGCCGGGCTGGTGCAGATCCTGCCGAGCCGCGGCACCTATGTCATGAAGATCTCGCTGCGCGAGGTCGCCAATGCCCGCTTCGTGCGCGAGGCGGTGGAATGCGCGCTGGCACGGGCGGCGAGCAGGCTGATCGATCCCGGCGGCGTCGCGCTGCTGCGCCGTCTGATTGCCGAGCAGAGCGCAGCCGCCGGGCGCGGCGACTACACCCGCTTCACCGTGCTCGACGAGGCTTTCCACCAGGCGATCGCCGAGATCGTCGATTGCGACTATGCCGGCAAGGTGGTCGAGAGCGCCCGCGCCCAGACCGACCGGGTGCGTTATCTTTCCTTGCCGGGCACCTCGCCGATCCCGCTGCTGATCACCCAGCACAATGCCATCGTCGATGCCCTCGAAGCCGGCGATCCCGACATGGCCGCGACGGCCATGCGCATCCATCTGCGCGAGATCCTCAACGCGCTGCCGCGCATCGCCGCGGAAAATCCGGGCCTGTTCGAGGACGAAGAGATGCCGGCGCATACGCAGGCGCTGCATCGGCCCTAATCGCTCCGTCGGGCCGCCTTGATCAGTGCCTCGGCGACCCGCTCGTAGCCTTCGGCCAGGATTGCTGTCGCGACCCGGACATGCTCGGTTGGCCGCGCCGCGCATTTGCTGCCGGGCAGCACGGCGATGCCGTGCGCGGCCAGCGTCACCAGCGCGAATTGCTCGTTCTCGACGGGTACCCAGATGCAGAGCCCGTCGCTCTCCGGCATGGCGAGCCCGCGCTCGGCAAGGCAGGTGACCAGTGCCTGCCGCCGCTCGGCATAGATTGCGCGAGCGTGCGCCACCCTCTGGCCCGTCTCTGCGTCTGTCAGCAGCCAGGCGGTCGCGGCCTGCAGCAGGCGGCTGGTCCAGCCCGAGGAGAAGCTGCGATAGGACTGGATCTGCCGAATCACCATGGCCGGCGCCGACAGCACCGCGATCCGAAGGTCCGGCCCGAGCGATTTCGAGAAGGAGCGGATATGCACGACGCGCTCCGGCATCGTCGCGCCCAGGCTGATCGGCGGGTGGATCGAGACGTCGCCGACGCCGTCATCCTCGATCACCAGTGTATCGCTGCCGGCGAGGGCCCTGCCGAGCTCGGCCAGCCGCGCCGGGCTGACATGCTGGCCGGTGACCGAATGGGTGCGCGGCTGGAAGATGAAGGCCGACGGCCGCCGTACCAGCGCGGCAGCAAGTTCGTCAGGCAGGGGGCCTTCAGCATCACGGCCGACCGGCAGGATCTCGGCGCCGAGGTCCTCGATGATGTCGAGCAGCCGCATCGCGGTCGGATCCTCGATCGCGATGCAGGAACCGGGCAGGACGGTCGCATGCAGCACCGAATAGACCGCGTTGTAGCCGCCATTGGTGGCGAGGAAGGCGGCGGGCTCATAGGGCCAGTCCGGCGCCACGGCGTCGCGCAGCGCCGGTAGGATCGGCGTGCGCTCATAGCTGTTGAGGTTTTCTGCGCTCGCCGCCTGCGCCAGCGCCTCGCGCAAGGGCGGCAGCAACGCCGCATCCGGAACCGCCAGCGAGAGGTCGAGTGCATCCGGCCCGAAATCGGCGACGCTCGCCATCCGTGTCGGCCGTGGCGTCGCATTGTCGCCGCTGACCCAGGCGCCGCCGCGCCCACGCCCCGAGACGATCTTCTGCCGCTTCAATTCACTCCAGGCTTCCGAGACCGTACCGGGACTGACGCCGAGCCGGTAGGCGAGGTCGCGCACCGTCGGCAACTTCGTGCCGACCGGCAGCAGGCCGGAGCGGATCATCTGGCTGAGGTCGAGGGCGAGGCCGCGCGCTGTGCGCTGCGTCAGGCGGCTGGCCAACCAGGAGGCGTCAGGTTCGTCGTTCATCGATTCAAAAATGAATGTTCAGGAACGTAATAGCGATTGATCAGGAAGATTGAACATTTATCGTGCCCGGCGTCCAAGGTTTTCTGTTCAGCGAGGCAATGGCTTGAAACCTGTGATCCGGCTGGCCCTGCGCGACTGGGATTTCATCACGCCGCTGCTGCTCGGCGACCTCGTATCCGACCGCTTCGAATTGAAGATCGAGCGTCTCGCCGCGCTGCCCGAGGATTTCGCCAGCGATCCGCGCTTCGACGCCAGCGAGATCTCGTTCAGCCGCTATACCACCGGCCGTGTCCGCGGCGAGACCGGCGTCGTCGGCATCCCGAACTTCATCATGCGCGGCTTCCGCCATCGCTGCGTCGTCACAGCGGCCGACAGCAAGTTGACCCGCTTCGACGAACTCGGGGGCAAGCGCATCGGCATCGCCGGCTGGCAGGACTCCGGCAATACCTGGACCCGCGCCGCCATGGCCGAGGGCGGCCTTGCCATCGACGATGCCTTCTGGGCCGTCAGCCGCCTTGCCGCCGACCACCCGATCACCGACCGCGTCGGGCGCTATGCCCGTCCGGGCCGGATCGAGGCGCTGCCCGGCCAGCCGCCCTTGCTCGATCTGCTCGCGGCAGGCGAGATCGATGCCGTGCTGATGCCGTTCATGCCGCAGGGCTTCTTCTCGAAGGGCTCGCGCTTCCGGGCGCTGCTGCCGGATGTCCGCGCCGCCGAGCGCGATTACTTCGCCAAGGTCGGCTACGTCCCGGGCATGCACATCATCGGCCTCAAGCCCGAGCTTGCCGCCCGCGAGCCCTGGCTGGCGCAGGCGCTCAGCGATCTGCTCGATGAGAGCCAGCGCGTCTGGCTGGAGAAGCGCCGCCGCTATGCCGACACCACGCCCTGGCTGATCGACGAGCTGGTGCGCAGCGGGCATGATCTGCCCGAGAGCTGGAACGAGAGCGGGCTGGCCGCGAACCGGACGATGATCACCGCGTTCATCGACCAGCTGCGGATTCAACAGCTCGCCGAGACCGATTTGACGCCGGAGACCCTGTTCCCGGCCGCATCCGCGCTGGAAGGAGCCAATCGATGAAAGCCGCGCTCGGACAATTCGCCGTCAGCCGCGAATGGCAGGAGAACCTTGCCACCTCCGTCCGCCTGATGGGCGAGGCGAAGGCCGCCGGCGCCGACCTGCTGCTGCTGCCGGAGGGCATCCTCGCCCGCGACATCACCGACCCCGACATCGTGCTGAAGACGGCGCAGCCGCTCGACGGCCCGTTCATGCAGGGCGTACTGGAAGCGAGCAAGGGCTCGGCGCTGACGACGCTGTTCTGCATCCATGTGCCCAATGGCAAGGGTCGCGTCTTCAACGTCCATGTCGCCGTCCGCGACGGCGCGATCGTCGCCGCCTATCGCAAGCTCCATCTCTACGACGCCTTCTCGGCGCTGGAATCGACCAATGTCGAGCCTGGCACCGAGGTGCCGCCGCTGCTCGAGATCGCCGGTCTGAAATGCGGCCTGATGACCTGCTATGACGTGCGCTTCCCCGAGCTCGCCCGACGTCTCGCGCTCGACGGCGCCGATGTGCTGCTGCTGCCGGCCGCCTGGGTGCGCGGCCTCGGCAAGGAGGCGCATTGGGATGTGCTGGTCACCGCTCGCGCCCTGGAGAACACCTGCTATGTCGTCGCCACCGGCGAATGCGGCCCGCGCAATATCGGCGCCAGCATGGTGGTCGATCCGCTCGGCGTTGCGATTGCCCGCGCCGGCGAGGCTCCGGCACTGATCTATGCGCAAATCGACCCGGCTCGCATCGCTGCGGCACGTGCCGCGCTGCCGGTCCTCGCCAACCGCCGTTTCGCCGGCCCCGAGCTCGCCGCCTAAGAGCGGGCCGCCAATTCACCGACAACGATAAAAGGGGACATCGCCATGAACATGATCGTGAAATTCGCCGGAGCGGCCGCGCTGGCCGGGGTGCTCCTGCAAGCTCCGGCCTTCGCCCAGGACGCCAGCATCAAGATCCCCGAGCAAAAGGTCGACGAAGCCCTGCGCGCCAAGCTGCCGGAAGCCATCCGCACGGCCGGCAAGATGATCTCGGTCAATAACGGCTCCTTCCCGCCCTACGAAATCGTCGCCGACGCCAAGACCATGACCGGCGCCAGCGCCGAGCTCTCGGATGCGATCGGCCAGCTGCTCGGCGTCAAGATCGAGCATGCGACAGTGAGCGGTCTTGCCGCCTCATTGAGTGGCATCGCTGCCGGCCGTTATCAGTTCGCCATGGGCCCGATCGGCGACTTCAAGTCGCGCCAGGAGGCCAACGACTTCGTCGATTATGTCCGCGAATACGTGATCTTCGCGGTCCAGAAGGGCAATCCGAAGGCGATCGGCAGCCTCGACGACACTTGCGGCAAGAAGATCGCGGTGATGTCGGCTGGCTCGGCCGAGAAGGTGATCAAGGCGCAGGCCGAGAAATGCACGGCCGAGGGCAAACCCACGCTGGAGGTGATGTCCTTCACCGACCAGCCGACCTCGATCCTCTCTGTTCGCTCCAAGCGCTCGGACGGCTTCTTCTCCTCGCAGGCGCCGCTGACCTATTTCGTTCAGCAGGCCAAGGGCGATCTCGAGCTCGCCGCGGTCGGTAAGGCCAACGGCTTCCAGGACCTGTTCCAGGGCGCGGTCGTTCCTAAGGGTTCGCCGCTCGGCGAGGTGCTGCTGTCCGCGATCAAATTGCTCAAGGCGAACGGCACCTATGAGGCGATCTTCAAGAAATGGGGGCTCGACAACAACATGATCGGCGAGCCCGGCATCAACCTCTCGAAGAACTGAGCGAGCGGGCCATGAGCAGCGCGGCTGAGCCGATGAACGACCGGCAGGCGGCGCTGCGCGACGTCGCCAACGCCCATCGCCCACCCGAATGGGGGCGCTGGCTACTCTGGGCCTTCGTGCTCGCGGTCGGCGCCAATTTCGCCTGGATCGTCGCCTGGAATCCGAATTTCGGCTGGCCGGTCGTGGCGCAGTGGTTTACGGCGGAGTCGATCCTGCGCGGGCTTTATGTCACGCTCGGTCTTACCGTCGTCGCGATGGTGATCGGCGTCATCATCGGCCTTCTGCTGGCGATCGCCCGGCTCTCGGACGACCGGCTGTTCAGCGGTCTTGCCGGGCTCTTCATCTGGTTCTTCCGCGGCACGCCGCTGCTGGTCCAGCTGATCTTCTGGTACAATCTCTCGACGCTCTTCCCCGAGATCTCGATATCGATCCCGTTCGGGCCGACGCTCGTCAGCTGGCACACCAACGACCTGATCACGCCCATGACGGCGGCGATCGCCGGCCTCTCGCTCAATGAGGCCGCCTACATGGCCGAGATCATCCGCGGTGGCCTGCTCTCGGTCGACAAGGGCCAGACCGAGGCGAGTGACGCCTTCGGCATGACGCGGGCACGGGCGCTGTGGCGGGTGATCATCCCGCAGGCGATGCGCTCGATCGTGCCGCCGACCGGCAACCAGCTGATCAGCATGATCAAGGCGACCTCGCTGGTCAGCGTCATCGCCATGGCCGATCTGCTCTATTCGGTGCAGGCGGTCTACAACCGCACCTTCGAGGTCGTCCCGATGCTGATGGTCGCGGTGATCTGGTATCTCGTCATCACCACCGTCCTGAACATCGGCCAGGGCTTCATCGAGCGCTACTATGCCCGGGGCGAGCGCGGTGCGACGGAGCGTATGCCCGTCATCGCGGAGGCGACGCCATGAGCCGGATCGCGACAGACGCTGCGCCGCTGGTCAGCGCCCGCAACGTCCACAAATCCTTAGGCCACAACGAGGTGCTGAAGGGCATCGATCTCGACGTGATGCCCGGCGAGGTCGTCGTCGTGCTTGGCCCCTCGGGATCGGGCAAGTCGACCTTCCTGCGCTGCATCAACCATCTCGAAGCGATCAACCGCGGCTCGATCATGGTCGCCGGCGAGCAGATCGGCTACCGGCTCAATGGCGAGCGGCTGGTCCGGCTCTCGCCGCACGCCATCGCGGTCCAGCGCCGCCAGATCGGCATGGTCTTCCAGCAGTTCAACCTCTACCCGCATATGACGGTGCTGGAGAACATCATCGAGGCGCCGGTCGGCGTGCACGGTCATTCCCGCAAGGAGGCGACCGATTACGCCATGGAGCTGCTCGCCCGCATCGGGTTGACCGAGAAGGCGAACGCCTATCCGCGCCAGCTCTCCGGCGGCCAGCAACAGCGCGTCGCCATCGCCCGTGCGCTGGCGATCCGGCCGAAGCTGATGCTGTTCGACGAGCCGACCTCGGCGCTCGATCCCGAGCTCGTCGGCGAGGTGCTCTCGACCATGCGCGATCTCGCCGGCCAGGGCCTGACCATGATCGTCGTCACCCATGAGATCGGCTTCGCCCGCGAGGCGGCCGACCGTGTCGTCTTCATGGATGGCGGCCTCGTCGTCGAGCAGGGGAGGCCCGAGGACGTGCTCGCCAACCCGAGCCATCCGCGCACCCGCCTCTTCCTCAGCCGCTTCATCCGCGAAGCGGCCTGAGGATTCCAGCCCGCAGAACTAGCGCCCGGCGCAAAGCGCGCAGAGCCGCTTGGCGGCCGCCAGGTCGTCATGGTTAACGTTAAACGATCATTATCAGATATCCGAATATCTTGATGGAAAGGATGCGAAGACCAGGGGAGACCGAGCATGGGCCGTCAGCAATCGCCGCGGCAGCGCTTTCGCCTGACAGGTGTCGGCGCGGTGATCGGCATGGCCCTGACGGCCGCCGTCGCGCTCGTCGCCGCAGCCGGCGCCTTTTCGACGCAGCGCCTCGGTAACCGGATCCTGACCGAGACGATCGCTCGCGAAATGACGAGTGCCCAGGAGACCCTGCGCACCAGCCTGGACAGCGAGATCAAGCGCGCCGTCTCCATGGCGCACGTCATCGCGAGCAACGCGCAGATCCAGGCGCGCTTCGCCGCCGGCGATCGGGAGGCCCTTGCCGCGGCGACGGTCCCCGGCTTTGCCGCGCTGAAGGCGAATGACGGCGTCGTCCAGCTGCAGTTCCATGTCGCGCCGGCCACCTCGTTCCTGCGCGCGCATCGCCCGGAGAAGTTCGGCGATGACCTGTCCTCTTTCCGCTTCACGGTCGTCGAGGCCAACAAGGCGGGCAAGCCGGTCTTCGGCCTTGAGAACGGGGTCGAAGGCCTCGGTGTGCGCGGCGTGATGCCGGTGCGGTTCGAGGGGAAGGCCGTCGGGACCGTCGAGGTCGGGCTCAATTTCGGCCAGGCCTTCTTCGATGCGTTCAAGAAGATGTCCGGCAACGACATCGCCTTCTTCGTCCTTACCAACGGTGAGCTCAAGCGCTTCGCCTCGACGCTTCCCGATGACGGCCTGCTCTCGCAGGAGATGTTGCGTCTCGGCCTGGGCGGCACGACGGATGTCCAGCGTCTCGCCATTGGCGGGCGCGACAGCGCGATCGTCTATGCGCCGGTCAAGGACTACCGCGGCGATGTGATCGGAGCCTATGCGCTCGTGTCCGACATCTCCGCTCTGAGTTCGATCATGGATGCCGCGCTGTCGGCCTCGGCCTTGGTCGCGCTCGTCAGCCTGATCTCGGCGATCGCCTGCGCCTGGATGCTGAACCGGTGGATCGCCGCCCCGGTTCGCGGCATGACGCGGACGATGACGGCGCTCGCGCAGGGGGATCGCGACGTGCTCGTTCCCTCGCTGTCGCGCCGTGACGAGATCGGCGAGATGGCCCAGGCGGTCGATGTCTTCAAGCGCGCCGCGATCGAGAAGGAAGCCATCGCCGCCGAAAGGCGCCATGCTCAGCAGGAGGTCGAGGCCCAGCGCCATGCCGCCGATGCCGAACGGTCGCGTAACGAGGCCGAGCGCCAGGACGCCACCGAGCAGCTGGCGGTCGTGGTCTCGGCGCTGGGTACCGGCTTGGAGCATCTCGCCAATGGCAATCTCGGCTATCGCATCGATCAGCCGGTCGCTGCCGCCTATGCCAAGTTGAAGGACGACTTCAACGCGGCGATCGCGAAGCTGCGCGATACGATGCGTCAGATCGCGATGAACACGGAGAGCATGAAGGCGGGCGCCGGCGAGATCAGCCAGGCGGCTGACGACCTCGCCAGCCGGACCGAGCAGCAGGCTTCCTCGGTCGAGGAAACCGCGACGGCGCTCGACCAGTTGACCGCGACGGTGCGCCAGACCGCCGAGGGGGCCCGCCAGGCCAGTCTCGCGACGACACAGGTCAAGGGTGAGGCCAAGCAGTCCGGCCAGATCGTCCAGGAGGCCGTCGCCGCGATGAGCGGCATCGAGAAATCGTC
>Ga0065165_1000138_pt1 | contig 126884 bp, 92 predicted proteins | sample AraplaMF_Cvi_mMF_FD_63813 | JGI IMG/M metagenome (GOLD analysis project Ga0065165, IMG submission 63813) | Arabidopsis root microbial communities from the University of North Carolina, USA - plate scrape MF_Cvi_mMF (version 2) (version 3) | ecosystem: Host-associated > Plants > Roots >... | reverse complement strand
CTTTGGCCAAAGAACTGGAAGCATTCGGCGTGAAAGCGAAAGGCTATCGCTCGGATGCATCCGACTTCCAGGCGGCAGACCAGCTCGTAACCGACGTGATTGCCGATTTCGGCAAACTCGACGTGCTCATCAACAATGCAGGCGTTACCCGCGATGGGCTCCTGATGCGTATGAGCGAAGAGCAATGGGACACGGTGGTGAATATCAACCTGAAATCGGTTTTTAACCTTACCAAAGCCGCTACGAAATCCATGATCCGTGCGAAAAGCGGGTCGATCATCAATATCACATCGGTAGTCGGTATACGTGGCAATGCAGGGCAGTCGAACTACGCTGCTTCGAAGGCCGGCATCATCGGTTTTACTAAGTCTATCGCATTAGAGTTGGGTTCCAGAAATATCCGCTCGAATGCCGTAGCACCAGGCTTTATCGAAACTGAAATGACCGACGCCGTAGATGCGAAAGCGGTGGAAGATTGGAAACAGTCGATCCCGATGAAACGCGGAGGCCAGCCGGAAGATGTGGCAGATGCCTGTGTGTTCCTGGCTTCGGATATGTCGCGCTATATCACCGGCCAGGTAATCCAGGTCGACGGTGGTATGTTAACATAGAGTCTTTCTTCGTTAGTAAATAGCTGGCGGTTTCGTTGTATATTGTAACGTCGCCAGCTATTGTATCCCAATCCATGCGGTCAGAGCTCATATTCCAAACTCCTTACTGGTTCATTATTTTCTGCGTGCTCGCGGGCCTGGCCTATGCCTGGCTGCTGTATCAGCCGCAACCGGCCTGGGGTAAGAAACTGAACTATGCGCTGGCTGCCGGGCGTGGAATCGCAGTAGCGTTGATCTGCTTCCTGCTGCTGAGCCCGCTGGTGCGGCGCACGCAAACTTCGGTCGACAAGGCCAAGATCGTTTTCGCGATCGACAATTCCGAATCTGTTGGCAAGCACGGCCAGGCCGCGATGGAGCAGGTGAAGGCCGCTGCCCGCGAGCTGAACGATTCCGGCTTCGAGGTAAGCATCGAGTCGCTGGAAGGCACGCAGAACAATGCGGATTCTCTTGCATTCAATCAAAACAAAACCAACCTGGCAGGACTGCTGCAAACGGTCCGCACGAATTTCGAAGGCCGTAACCTAACCGACGTAGTGTTGCTTTCGGACGGGATCGTGAACCAGGGGGTATCACCGACCTATAACCGTTATCCGTTCAGAATCAATACGCTGGCCGTAGGGGACTCGGTGCCGAAGCTGGATATCCGCGTGAAAGACGTCGTGAGCAACCGCATTGCATACCTCGGTAACGAGTTTCCGGTGCGCGCGGAGATCGCCGCGAACGGATTGCAGGGTAAGAGTACGACCGTAACTTTGAAACAAAATGGCCGCGTAATCCAGAGCCAGCCGGTGGTGATCGATCGTGCGGATTATTTCAAGGCATTTGATTTCAAAACATCCTCCGCACAAAAGGGCGTTCAGCATTACACCATCGAGCTGGGGGCGGTTTCGGGGGAAACTTCGGGGAGAAACAACCGGAAGGACGTTTATATCGACATTATCGATGGCCGGCAAAAGATCCTGCTCATGGCGCTTGCTCCGCACCCCGATATCAAGAGTATCCGGAGTGTGATCGAAGCGAATGATAATTATGAGTTGGATATCAACATTTTATCCATTGCAAATAACCCGCCGGCCAGTACCAAGCCGTACGATCTCGTGATCCTGCATCAGATTCCGAATGTGCTCGGGCTGGGCAATGCGCAGGTCCGCAAGTTGCTGGATGCGAAAATGCCGTTGTTTTTCATTCTGGGAAATCAATCGGCGGTGCCGCTGGCCAGCTCACTGAACCGGTCGCTGTTTATTAATGCGTCGGCGAATAATCAGATTGATAAGGTTACGGCACGGTTTAACCCTTCGTTTTCGCAGCTGAACCTGGATGCGGAGAGCCTGAAATTGCTGGAACGCCTTCCACCGCTTTCGGTGCCTTTTGGCGAATACAACACTTCCTCAGGTACTGAAACGATATTGTACCAGAAAGTGGGAACGCTCAACACGAGCAAGCCGCTCCTGGTTTTAAATACCAATGGCGATCAGAAAACGGCTGTGCTGGCAGGGGAGGGAATCTGGCAATGGCGGCAGGAGGAATTTGCCCAAACCAGCAAGCAGGAAGTAGTGGATAACCTCTTCCAGAAACTGATCCAGGTACTTTCGGTGAAAGAAGACCGCCGGAAGTTCCGCGTATATCCGATCAGCAACGAATTCGAAGCGGGCGAACAGGTTGCATTTCAGACCGAGGTTTACAATGACATTTACGAGCCGATATTCGGTCAGGAGGTGAAACTGGAACTGGTGGATGAAAAGGGCAAGAGCAAGCAATTCACCTACACACACGCGAAAGAGACACCTCGCTTCAACGTCAGCGGGCTGGCGGACGGCGTTTACCGGTACGCGGCTTCCACTACTTTGAAAGGAAAGCAGGAAAATGTTTCAGGCCAGTTTGTGATCCGCAATGCCGATCTCGAACTGAGCAATACGACGGCTGATTACGGAATGCTCCGTGATCTGGCGCGGCGGTCGGGCGGCACATTTATGACGCCGGCATCGCTGCAACAATTTATTCAAAAACTAAAAACTGACCGCCCGGCCGACAGGCTGGACAGTTCCGAAGATATGGTTGAGCTGATCTACCTGAAATGGCTGTTCTTCCTGCTTGTAGTGCTGCTGGGCGCGGAATGGGGGTTGAGAAAATACCATGGCGGTTATTAAGCCCTGCCCCCGATATGATCGAATGCGTTTTACTCTTCATTGCTTACTAATTTGCCTGCTGGCAAAAATGCTGTCTCCCGTGTACGCGCAGGTACCCGCGCCGGCATCTGACACGCTCGTCCGTGACTCGTTGCCCGAGGTACGGCCCAATTATAAACTGCTCCGAGGTATTTTTGCTGCCCAGTCGGCGATCTACCTGGGAACGCTTTATGGCCTCAGCAAATCGTGGTACAAAAACCCGTTGACGAAGTTTACCATCGAGGACGATAGCCGCGAGTGGTTACAAATGGACAAAATGGGGCACCTTTACACATCGTACCAGATAGCCCGGCACACGGCGGCGTTGTACAAAAAGACCGGTATTTCAAAAAGGCAAATGCTGGTTTACGGCGCCATTTCCGGAGTGATTTTCCAGACGCCGATTGAAATCCTGGATGGCTTCTCGCCCGACTATGGTTTTTCTCCCGGCGATATGATCGCGAACATGACGGGTTCGGTGCTGTATCTCGGGCAGGTGGCATTGTGGGACGAGGTACGTATTCAGCCTAAGTTTTCATTTCATTATACTTCGTTGGCGCACGTGCGGCCGCAGCTGCTCGGCAGCAGCTGGTCGGAGCGCTGGCTGAAAGATTACAATGGGCAGACTTATTGGTTCTCCGCCAGCCCGAAATCATTTTTTAGGGGTTCCAACTGGCCCGCCTGGCTTTGTTTTTCAGTAGGATATGGTATCCAGAATATGGTTTCGGCAGAAACCGATCAAAGCATTGAAATGGGTTACCGCCCTTACCGGCAGTATTATTTGTCGCTGGATATCGACCTCACGAAGATCAAAACCCGAAGCAAGTTTGTTAAGACGCTGGGTTTTCTGGCCAACTCGCTGAAAATCCCGGCCCCGGCTTTGCAGATCAGCAAAAAAGGCATCGATTTCAAACCATTTTATTTTTAAAAGTATTGTTTGAACTGAAAACCGGTTCAAATGATCGGAAAGCAACATTTAATATGAATATCGGAGATAAAGTACGATTGGTCCACGGTAGGGAAGAAGGCGTTATTTATGCTTTTTTGCCTGGTAATGTGGTGGAAGTTGAAATTGAGGACGGGTTTCGAATTCCTGTCCTGAGAAAGGAAATCGTGACGATTTCGCCTGTGGAATCGCAGCGAATGGTGAAACCCGAAGAAACAAAAGCAGTGGCTGCCCGCGCGGATGTGATCGTCCCGCGCAATGCGCCATTCGCGGAAAAAGGTCTTTACCTGGCATTTATTTCCGTGAACGACCGCACGTTAACGGTACATGTCATCAATAACACCGACTGGATATTGCCATTCACCGCGGTAGCCGCTTCCGAATCGGTGAGCACGGGGCTAGCGGCAGGTGTGCTGCAACCGCGTACTTCGCAGAAACTGACCGAAGTGGAAATGAAGGATTTTGAATCCTGGCCGGTGTTTGACGTCCATGCATTGTATTTCCGGGAGGGGAATCACCAGTTACCCGTCGCATTGAACAAGCGCATTCGTTGCCGCGCGCAGTCGTTTTATAAAAACAAAGGAAAAGTACCTGTGCTTGGGAAAGAAGGGTTTGTATATCAACTCGATGAGGAGAATCTGAAACGCGAGACACCGGGTATTTCGGAGGATGTTGCGGGCGAAATCAAGGCGAGAATGCTGGGGCAGGCCGCTCCCGAGCAGAACAGCCTTCCCAAACCGGAACAGGTGATTGATTTGCATATTGAAAAATTGGTAAACAACCATAAGAGCTTGTCCAATGACGCGATTCTGAAAAAGCAGCTGGATGTTTTCGAGAGTAATCTGGAATCCGCCATTGCCAATGGAATGGAGGAAATTACGTTTATACATGGCGCGGGCAGCGGCGCTCTCAAAAACGAGCTGCACCGCAGGCTGGGCAAGAACCAGCATGTGCAATTTTTTAAAGATGCATTAAAAGAGAAATTCGGATACGGTGCAACCCTCGTCAAAATCAAGTAATGTATACGTCAGGCGCGGTTATTTTCTGGTAATCGTGTTGGCAGCCGTTGTTTTTTGGAGCTGCGGTTCTAAGAAAACCTCCCCTAAGGCCCCTATGGAAGAATACAAATATTCGGATAAGGAGATCCAGAACGAGAAACATTTGTCGGTACTGAATGTGCCGGTCGAGATTCCGGTAGCGGAAATCGAAAAACAGATCAACAACCAAATCAAAGGGTTGATTTACGATGATAACAGTTACGAGGATGAGGGTAACGATAACCTGAAAGCGAAGGTCTGGAAGATCAGTCCGATCAAAGTCGTGGCGATTGACTCGTCGTTCCTTTTCGAAGTTCCGCTGAAAATCTGGGTAAGCGCCGGGTATAAAGTGAGCCCGCTGGGCATGACGATGTCGGGCTACAAGGATACGGAGTTCTCGATTCGCATCCGGTTGATCTCCAAAATAGGCATTGCGCCGTCGTGGCAGATCAAATCGGAAACTTATGTAGATAGTTACGACTGGATCAGCGAGCCGAACATCCGCGTGGCAGGCATCAATATTCCTATTAAGGGCATGGTGAGCCGGATGCTCAACAAGAATTTCGAGAAGATCACCGACGCGATCGACGAACAGGTGGCTTCGAACCTCGAACTTAAAAAGAATGCGGAGCTGGCCTGGAACATTGCGCGTCAGCCTGTGATGCTTGCGAAGGAATATGATACCTGGCTGGTGATCAGGCCTACCGGCGTGGAAATGACGCCGCTGCTGGCGAAAAACAATATTCTCCGCTCGGTCATTGGTATTAAAGGTTATACCCAAACTATTACGTCGGCTGTAAAACCGGCTGTCGCGCCTGTGCAGAAGCTACCAGACCTGCGGATCGTGGACAAGGTTCAGGACGACTTCAAAATCGGGCTGATCAGCCTTGTGTCGTACGAGGACGCAGCCAGGCTTGCTACCAGGCAGTTTGCCGGGGAGAAATTTTCGTTTTTAGGTGGAAAGTATCACGTAGAGGTTACTTCCATAGAAATGTACGGGCAAAACGACAGGCTGGTGATCAAGGCGGGGTTGAAAGGCAGCATCAGTGGCGATATTTATCTAAAGGGAATTCCTTACTATGATCCCGCCACGCAGCAACTGTCGCTCAAAAGTCTTGATTACGACCTCGATACCAAAAATTCGATCGTCCGGACGGCGGGATGGCTTCTGCAAGGGCAGTTCAGCAGGATGATGGAAAAGCGGATGGTGTTTCCGGTAGGAGGTCAGATCGCCGATGCCAAAAACACGATTCAGAAAACGCTTGCCAACTATAAAGTCACCGAAGGTGTAGTTGTAAAGGGAATACTTTCCGATATTGTACCCGATAAGGTTTACCTCACTCCGAAACATCTTTATTCTGTTGTATTTGCGACCGGGAAAGTGAATTTGAAAGTCGATGGATTGAAAGGAATCTGATCAAAAATTTGTACAATATTCAGCGTAAGTGCCATATTTTTTTACTTTTTATGGTATATTGACTGCTGATCGAAAGAAAGTATTTCTTAGCTTTGTGGTCAGAGGAAAGGTCTAAGCTGTCCTGCCGCTGCGGTTTTTTAACCGGAGAGGAAAGTCCGGGCAGCACAGAGTGCCGTACTTCCTAACGGGAAGGCAACGTACTGGTGACGGTTCGTTGACAGCAAGTGCCACAGAAAAAATACCGCCCTGGCATATTTTTTGTATGCCTCGGTAAGGGTGAAAAGGTGGAGTAAGAGCCCACCGGTTTCCTGGCAACAGGGAATGCATGGTAAACCTTACGGGCTGAAAGATCAAATAGGTGTTGGTTAACGGGGCTACTCGTCCCTGCTCTCCGGAGCGCCGACACGGGTAGATCGTTAGAGGTTCCGGGTGACCGGAATCCTGGATAAATGGCAGGAGCGGAGACCGGGCAACCGGTCGAAGTCACAGAACCCGGCTTACAGGCTTGGCTTTTTTTCTGAATTTTGAATTAATGTATAATGCTATATTTGAATTGAATCACATAACGCGTGTTTCCCATGAAGAAAAAGAATCTTTACGTTGCTTTACTTTGTTCTACCCTCCTGAGCTACAATACGAAAGCTCAAAACCGCACTTATGAAGGACCAAATAAAATGAATACTTGGTCAATCACAGGTTACGGAGGTATTACAAAATTCTTCGGAGATTTGACCCAGTACAATGGCTTCAGGCGTGGAGACCGGGAAGAATTAACAGGTGCGTGGGGGCTTTCATTGAACAAGCAGCTCACCCCTTTGTTCGGTATCCAACTGACAGGCTACAACGGTCGTCTTCAGGGAGCCAAAGACAATCATTACAGTTCTTTGAGCGGTGATACTTACAGTGCCACTTTCAACAGCCCATCATTTGTTCAGCTGACTTTGGACGGAACATTGAACGTGAACCGTTTGCTGCTCGGCTATAACAAGCTTCGCCGCTGGAAAGTAGATGCGCACCTTGGCGGTGGTATTATCTACTACCACACCGACGTAGACTATACCAACATTACCAAAGCTACTGTCGGTAGCTTCTCTACCAACACCGACGCCAGCTCGAAAACCGCTGGTAAATGGGAGCGCAACGGATCGACTTACACCCGTGAATGGGTAGTTCCGGTTGGTTTTACAGTTCACTACGAGCTGAGTTCTCGGTTCGACCTTGGACTTGATTACACGCATAACTTCGTAAACACCGAGAAACTGGATGCAACTGTTGGTGGTTTGAGTGATTATGTAAGCCAACAAGGAATCTGGACCTTTGCAAAAGGCGATTCTAAGAACGATGCGTACGGTATGCTGTCACTGGCACTTACTTACAAACTTGGTAAGAATGCGGTAAGAGCGAAAGATGGTAAATACGATCCGGCTGCCGGACGTTACCACCTTCGTTGGGCTAATCCTCAGCAGCTGATCCCGGTACCTTACAACCCGACAATGAACGATGCGGATTCGATCGCGAAAGCTAACATGCCTAAGCCGGTTGACCCACGTCTTTATACTGACTCCGATGGTGATGGCGTAGCCGACCTGTTCGATAAAGAAGCTAACACACCTGCTGGTAGCATCGTATCAGGTGGTGGTGTAGCATTGGATATCGATAAGATTATCCGTGACGCTATCAAAAATAACCTGCCGAAAGACGAATGTGAAGCGTTGTTCAGCAACATCGAATTCGATACCGACAAAGCGATTATCCGCAATGCTTCGAAAGAAACGCTCAGCAAAGTGGTTGAGCTCCTGAACATGCGCACCAATTGCCGCATCGTATTAGTAGGTCACACGGATGCCCGTGCTTCGGACAGCTACAACGTATCCCTGTCACGTCGTCGTGTGGATGCAGCAAAACGCTTCCTGGTTCGTGCAGGTTTGACAGATCCTAGCCGTATCATCGCTGAGTACTATGGTGAATATCGCCCGATCGCAGAAAACACCACTGTGGAAGGTCTTCAATCTAACCGTCGTGTTGAGATCAAGATCCTGCCTAACAATACAATCCGCTCTACTTACCCGGCTGGTTTCCGCCGCTAGTGGTTGAAGGCAATGCATTGAGAGGGGAGACAAGAAATTGTCTCCCCTTTTTTATATGTCATTATTTATAAGTTATTCTTCATATCCCTGCACCCTGTTTAACTACGGGGAATTAGGTCACAGTAGCCTATTTGCTTATCTCGGTCCCCCACTTAATTAAGGGTAATAACTTATTATTTATAAGTTATTTTTTGTACCTTTGCACCCTGTTTAATTACGGGACGAGTTCCCAAAATTCAAATTCACAAATGGCAGTTAAAATCAGATTAGCGCGTCGGGGACGCAAAAAGAAAGCGATCTATGATATCGTAGTCGCAGATGCCAGAGCACCACGTGATGGTCGCTTCATCGAAAAATTGGGTATCTACAATCCAGGTACCAATCCTGCTTCCATCGTTTTGGAATCAGACAAAGCAGTTGACTGGCTTTTGAAAGGTGCTCAGCCAACTGACACAGCCCGTTCAATCTTGCAACACGAAGGTGTATTGCTTCGCAAACACTTGCAAGTAGGTGTTTTGAAAGGTGCTATCTCGCAAGAAGTTGCGGATTCACGTTTCGAAGAGTGGAAAGGTTCGAAAACAGACCGTAAAGCTACTGCTGCCGATTCTTTGGCACAGCAGAAAGAGGCTGACAAGAAAGCGAAACTTGACGCAGAACGTAAAGTTAATGAAGCTCGTGCTGAGGCTATCGCTAAGAAAAATGCTCCTGTTGTGGAAGAAGCTGCAACTGAGGAAGTGGTTGATGAAGCCGCTGACGCAACGGCAGAATCTCCCGAAGCAGATGCTCCGGCAGAAGAGTCAGCAGAATAATCTAATGTACATACATTGCGCTATGGGTCTGTCGGTATTCCGCACAGACTCATATTGTTTTATACAGAACCCAAATTTGAAATCCCGCAAATGACACAGGATAACTGTTATTTATTGGGCTATATCGTGCGGACCCACGGCACCGCCGGCAATGTGGTCATTTATCTGGATGTGGATTATCCGGATGATTATGAAGATCTGGAAACGGTTTATGTCGAGATCAAAGGCGAGCTCGTGCCTTACTTCATTGAAGATATCAACCTCCAAAAGCAAAGCAATGCGATCGTGACTTTCGAGGATGTTGATACCATTGTGAAGGCACAAGCACTCGTAGGAAGCTCGCTTTATTTGCCTTTGGAAGAACTAAGCGAACTCGGCGACGACGAGTTTTATTATCACGAAATCAAAGGTTTTAAGGTTGTGGACAAAACGCTTGGAGAGCTGGGCGTTGTGCGCGAAGTATATTCGCTCAATGGCCAGGATCTGATCGCGATGGACTACCAGGGCTCAGAAGTACTCATCCCAACCGCTAATGATATTGTGATCAAAGCGGATAAGGAAGCTAAATCTCTGCTCGTAAACCTGCCGGAAGGCTTGTTGGAAGTGTATCTCGATAATTCATCAGAAAGTATTCCCGATGATGCGGATTGATATATTGAGCTGCGTTCCCAGTCTGCTCGACAGCTTTTTCGCACATTCGATATTGAAGCGGGCGCAACAGGCCAATCACGTGGAGGTCGTTATTCATGACATTCGTGATTATTCCACGAATAAACACCGTACGATCGACGATTACGCGTTCGGCGGTGGGGCAGGAATGGTGTTGCAGATCGAGCCGATCGCGCGGTGTATTCGCGCGTTGCAAGCCGAGCGGGCGTACGACGAAATCATTTACCTCACACCCGACGGCGAGCAAATGCAGCAGCGGATGGTGAACCAGCTTTCGCTGAAGGGCAACCTGATGATGCTCTGCGGGCATTACAAGGGGGTGGACCAGCGTGTGCGTGATATGTTCGTGACGAAGGAAATCAGCATTGGAGATTACGTGTTATCGGGCGGTGAGCTGGCAGCTGCCGTACTTGCAGACGCGATTATTCGCCTTATTCCGGGCGTTTTGAACGACGAAACTTCCGCATTGACAGACTCATTTCAGGATAATCTGCTGGCACCGCCGGTATATTCCCGCCCAGCCGATTTTGAAGGCCATAAAGTGCCCGAAATTCTGATGTCGGGGCATGAGGCTAAGATTGAGGAGTGGCGCTATGAGCAGTCGCTCAAACGGACTAAAGAAAGAAGGCCGGACCTGTTGCAATAACAACAGGCCCGGCTTTTTCGGCCCGGCCTGCGTGGCCCGACCTCCGCGGCCCGACCTCCATTTATAAGTAGCTGTAATCCCTAGAAATCGAGGTTACAGTTGATCCATTCATTATCGAAATTGGTGCCGTACTTGCGGTAAAAATTGACCGCCGATGTATTCCAGTCAAGCACCTGCCACATCATCCCCGTACAACCTACCTGTTTCGCAGCAGTTACCGTGGCGTCGAAAAGGATTTTGCCAATCCCGTTGCCACGCATCGATTCGGTAACGATGATATCTTCCATATAAAGCCGTTTCCCCTTCCAGGTGGAGTAACGATAATAGTAAAGACAAAGCCCGATGATCTTCGAATCCACTTCGGCAACGAAAAAGTCGAAAAGCTTTTCGTTGTAATCACGGGTCATTTTGTCGACATTATTGGTTACCTGGTTCAGTGCCCGTTCGTAGATAGCAAGCTCCTTCACCAATTCAAAAATTGCGGGTATATCCTCTGCTGTTCCCTGCCTGGTCGAAATATTCATGTCAGTGGTTTATTGATTAGAAAGGTTAAGAATCCAGAATATACTATTTCCTACTGAGAGTTCACATAGTTTTCCCACTTTTCGAGGATTGCCTGGAAATTTTCGGGCAAATCTGTGTCAAATTGGATCCACTGGCGGGTAGTAGGATGTATGAAACCGAGTGATTTAGCATGCAGCGCCTGTCCGGGAATGAGGCTGAAACCGTTTTCCACCATCGCTTTATAACTGCCGCTCGACACGCCCCGCAGGATCTTGTCGCCTCCGTACATCGGGTCATTGAAGATCGGGTGGCCGATATGCTTCATGTGCGCGCGGATCTGGTGCGTGCGGCCGGTTTCAAGATTACATTTGATCATCGAAACATAGCGAAGCGGTTTGATTACTTCGTAATGCGTCACGGCGTGTTTGCCCTGGCTGCCATCCACGTATATGTCCATTACGCGCCTGTCGCGTGCGCTGCGCCCGATGTGTCCGGTAACAGTGCCTTTTTCGACTTTCGGCTCGCCCCATATCAATGCGTGATAGGTTCGTTCGATGGAGTGATCGGCGAACTGGCTGGCGAGGAAAGTCATCGCGAACTCGGTTTTGGCGATCACGAGCAAGCCGGACGTGTCTTTGTCGATGCGGTGCACCAGTCCTGGACGGCCTTCGCCGTTTCTGCCGGTCGGAAGTTGCTGAAAGTGATACACCAATCCGTTGATCAATGTGCCCGTCCAGTTGCCATAAGCCGGGTGAACGACCATTCCTGCCGGTTTGTTGATAATCATCAGCACGTCGTCCTCGTACACGATATTCAGCGGAATGTTTTCCGGGACGATCTCGGTATCCCGTGGCGGTTCGGGAAGCGATAGCGTGATTATATCGAGCGGCTTAACCTTGTAGCTGGCTTTTGTAGGCTGGCCGTTCACCTTGACGGCCTCCGCTTCGATACCGTTTTGTATTTTTGTCCTGGAAGCGTTGGCTACGTGAAGATTCAGAAATTTATCGAGCCGCATGAGGCTTTGGCCTTTGTCGGCGACAATGCGGTAATGTTCAAATAAATCGTCCTCTTCGGAGGCATTATCAACTAGTTCTACGGACATTCTTTTCTGATTTACTATCAACAAAATTATCAAAATAAGTGGATTTACTAAGTTCGTCAGCACCTACGCCCCTGCAACGGCTTGTTAATGCGGCGACCGAGAAGGCAAAAGTGCAGCTGTACATCAAGCGTGATGACCTCATTCACCCGACGGTTTCAGGGAATAAATGGCGTAAGCTCAAATACAACTTACTCGACGCGCAGGCGAGCGGGAAGGGAGCAGTATTGACCTTCGGCGGGGCGTATTCCAATCATTTGTACGCTACGGCCGCGGCGGGGAATGCATCGGGTTTGAAAAGCATCGGTATTGTTCGCGGCCTGGAACTGGAAGGAAAGGAGAACGACACCCTTCAATTTTGCCGGGAGCAGGGTATGCAGCTGCATTTTGTATCGCGGGAGGAATACCGGCAGCGGCATTTTGAAGAATATCTGGATGAGATTGCCGCGCGTTTTAGAAACCCTTACCTCATTCCCGAAGGCGGTACTACCGGGCTTGCATTGAAAGGAGTGGCTGAAATGACGCTTGAAATAGAAGAGCAGCTAGGCGCAATACCCGATTTTATCGCCACAGCAGCGGGTACTGGCGGCACGGCTGCGGGAATCCTTTCGGCAGGTGCGAATGTACTGGCATTCCCGGCATTGAAAGGAGGTGACTTTCTCAAAGAAGACATTTACAGGCTTTTGAACGAATGCGCACACCCCGGTATTCTTACTTTGCTTACAGACTACCATTTCGGCGGATATGCGAAGTGGAACAGTGAACTGCTGGCTTTTATGCAAGGTTTCCGGGCTGAATTTGACGTTCAGTTGGAGCAGGTTTATACTGCCAAAATGTTCTACGGCCTGTTTGACCTCATTCAAAACGGCTTTTTCAAAGCAGGAACGAAGATCGTAGCAGTGCATACCGGTGGTTTGCAAGGCCTGATCAAGACGTAGCCACCTCAACTTCCTCTTCATTGTTGGCCGGTTTGGCGGCGATGAACTCCTTGATTAATTCCCGGTCGCCGGCGATCCAAAGTACGTCCTGGTTTTCGATGACCATCGACGAATCCGGATTGAGAATGCGTTCGCCGTTTCTTTCGAGGCCGACGATCATGCCGTGCGTCATTTCGCGGATCTGGCTGTCACGGATCGTTTTGCCGCGAATATTGTACTGCGTTTTCACCTCAATGCGTTCCAGCACGACATTATCCTCGTGGGCCATGTACACGTCACCATTTGTACTCACCTCGATGTGGCTTCTGAAAACATCCAGCTGGTCGTCTGTACCGATTACCTCAATGCGGTCGCAGGGGTAGAGAACTTCCGTTGGCCTTGGTAAATGAATGGTTTTGCTTCCCCGCTCGATCAGTACGACATTGATACCGAATACTTCCCTGATTTTGAGTTCCTGCAAACTTTTGCCGATCAGATTCGAGTCGGGGCTCACTTCCAGGAATGCAAAATGCGCGTCCCATGGCAGGAGAATTCTTTTCGATTTACCACTTCCTTCCAGTTGCCTTGCATTGAGATTTTGCAAGAAACGGTCTTCGATTTTGTGATAAAATTGTTGAAGCCTTTGGTAAAAAATAGCGAAGCCGAGCACCATAATGCCTCCTGCCACGATAAATGCAGTCTTGGTCGAAAAGAAGGAATTGAGCAGGAAGGCCATCAACATAATCGCGATCACCACTCTCGAAAGTTCAAGTACCAGCAATGGGCCGCGGCTGTATTTCCGGCTGAGCCAGATCGCCGAGTAGGCCTTCCGGTTACCTCTTTTGAAGACCAATGCCCAGAGAAAGGGTGATATTAGGAGGAATGTAATGGCAAAAAGTACCGAGTTGGTCAGGAACGTCTCAGGTAGGCGCGCATGCAGCTGGTGCGCGAGCTGGCGAGAGGAGGCGAGGATGATGCCGACCACGACAACGGAGTTCAAAATCACCGTCTGCGCGTAGGATTTGAGGATTTCGTTCCATTGGGTCGTTTGCGCGATAGTTTCCGTGCTCGTGCTGTACCGGTTCAGGTATAGCCGCCATTTCTCGGGCAGACGCTTGTCGAGCCATTCATATAGCGGCTCAGAGGCCTTCATCATATAAGGTGTCGCAAACGTGGTGATGACCGAAACTCCTACTGCAATAGGATAAAGAAATCCGCTCGTTACTTTCAATGAGAGGCCGAGATTAGCGATAATGAACGAAAATTCGCCGATTTGGGATAAACTCATACCCGATTGCAGCGACTTTTTCAAAGGCTGGCCGGATATGACCGCCCCCAGCGTGACGAAAGTGGTTTTGCCCAGCATTACCACGAGCACGAGAATGGCAGTAGGGACCGCATATTCGAGTAATAGTCCCGGATTGATCAGCATTCCCACGGAGATGAAGAAAACCGCCCCGAACAAGTCCTTAACCGGTTTGAGCAAATGCTCGATCTTCTCCGCGTGGGTGGTTTCCGCCAGGATAGAACCCATGATAAATGCTCCTAATGCTGCCGAAAAGCCTGCTTTCGTAACCAGAAATACCATTCCGAAACATAGTGCGACGGAAGTGATCAACACACTCTCGTCGTTCATCAAATGCCGGTAGCGCCTGAGCAGGGTAGGGAATACAAAAATCCCGCCGAGAAACCAGATGGTGAGGAAAAAGAACAGTTTTAAACTCGATTGAATTAGTTCAAAACCGGCAAACTGCTGGCTGAGAGACAATGTCGAAAGCAGCACCATTAGTAACACGGCGGTAAGGTCCTCGATCACGAGAATGCCCATTACGACGCGGGTGAATTTCTGGGTCTTGAGCCCCAGTTCATCGAATGCGCGGAAAATGATGGTGGTAGAGGAAATGGCAATGATACCTCCGAGAAAAAGGCTGTCGGTTTTGCTCCAACCGAGCAGTTGGCCGGTGATGAAACCGGTTACGAGCATCATGAATACCTCAAAAAGCCCGGTAATGGCGGCGGTGTTACCGACTTTGACCAGCTTTTTAAAGCTAAACTCCAAACCGAGGTTGAAAAGTAGGAAGATAACCCCGATCTCCGCCCAGATTTCGATAGTTTTGATATCGGTAATGGTAGGAAACAAGTGGAAATTAGGTCCAACAAGTAACCCGGCCAGGATGTAGCCCAGCACGATTGGCTGCTTCAATTTCTTGAAGATTACGGTAATGATACCGGCCATCGTGAGAATGAGCGACAGGTCTATGATTAGTTGTGGAACGTGAGTCATGAAGGGTGGATCGTTGATGGAAAAAAATTACTAAGATCAATAAAATACAAAAAGCCTTCGACGAATCAAAGGCTTTCTGTGTTTTATCTTATCGGAAATTTTAACCTACACTTCCTTCCAGGCTGATTTCCAGTAGCTTTTGCGCTTCAACGGCAAACTCCATCGGAAGCTGGTTTAATACTTCTTTAGCATAGCCATTCACGATCAATGCAACCGCTTGTTCCGTTGGAATACCGCGTTGGTTGCAGTAGAAAAGAATGTCCTCGCCAATCTTCGAAGTAGTCGCTTCGTGCTCTACCGTCGCCGACGGGTTGCTCACTTCAATATAGGGGAAAGTGTGCGCGCCGCATTTGTCGCCGAGCAACAGGGAATCGCATTGCGAGAAATTACGCGCTTTTTCAGCCTTTTTGAATACCTGCACCAATCCACGGTAGGAGTTTTGGCTCTTTCCGGCCGAAATACCTTTCGAAACGATCCGGCTCTTGGTGTTTTTACCAATGTGGATCATTTTCGTACCGGTGTCGGCTTGCTGCATGTTGTTGGTCACGGCTACGGAATAGAACTCACCGATCGAGTTGTCGCCTTTCAGGATTACCGAAGGGTATTTCCATGTAATCGCGGAGCCGGTTTCAACCTGCGTCCAAGAGATTTTCGAATTAGGACCGTCGCAAAGGCCGCGTTTCGTTACGAAGTTGTAAATACCGCCTTTTCCGTCCTTATCGCCCGGGTACCAGTTCTGTACGGTCGAGTATTTTACATTCGCATTGTCGTGCGCGAAAATTTCAACCACCGCAGCGTGCAGCTGGTTTTCGTCACGCATGGGTGCTGTACAGCCTTCGAGATAGCTCACGTGGCTGTCCTCGTCGCCAATGATCAGCGTTCTTTCGAACTGGCCTGTTCCCGCAGCATTGATGCGGAAGTAGGTCGAAAGCTCCATCGGGCAACGAACGCCTTTCGGAATATATACAAATGACCCATCGGAGAATACCGCCGAGTTCAAGGCTGCATAGTAGTTATCCTTGGGCGGTACCACCGAGCCCAGGTATTTTTTCACAAGTTCCGGGTGCTCGCGGATCGCCTCGCTGATCGAGCAGAAAATAATGCCTTTTTCTTTGAGCGTGTCCTTGAATGTCGTAAAAACCGATTCGGAGTCCATTACCGCGTCGACCGCGATACCTGAAATCCTTTTTTGCTCATTCAAAGAAATCCCCAGTCTTTCGAAGGTATTACGCAACTCGGGATCGATGTCTTCGATGCTCTCGACAGCTTTCTTTTTCTTCGGCGCCGAGTAATATTTGATAGCCTGGAATTCGATGGGCGGGTAATGCACGTTCGGCCACTTGGGTTCCTCCATGGTCAGCCACAAATGGTACGCTTTCAGGCGCCATTGCAGCATCCATTCGGGTTCATTCTTTTTGGCCGAGATGAATCTGATAATATCATCATTAAGGCCAGCAGGGGCCTCATCTGCTTCAATATCAGTCACAAAGCCGTATTTGTATTCCGAACTGGTGATTTCCTCCAACAATTCTTCTTCTTTGCTCATAGTCGTAATAATGTCACACTCTGGTTGGTATCATGCTAACACAGAGAAGTGGGATTGAGTTTAATCGGAAGGTCAAAAATACGGAAAAATGTGGAGATTCCGGCAGTGCAGGGTGGAAATAGGTGAAAACAAAAGAGACCCGCCGCGGCGGGTCTCTTTTATATTTTGGGGATTCAAATACCTTACAAATAGGCGTTTGACGACAAATAGTTCTTCACATAATCATCGATTCCCTCTTCCAGTGTGCTGAACGGACGGGTATATCCGACGGAGCGGAGCTTGCTCATATTGGCCTGCGTGAAATACTGGTATTTGTCGCGGATATCGGCCGGGGTGTCGACGTACGAAATGTCCGGCGTCTTGCCCATAGCCAGGAATGTATTGGTAACCAGGTCTTTGAATGTCCTCGCGCGACCGCTTCCGAGATTGTATATACCCGAATTTTTGCGGTGGTGCATAAAGAAAATGCAAACGTCGATCAGGTCTTTCACGTAAATAAAATCGCGCATTTGCTCGCCATCCTTGAAATCGGGGTTATGCGAGCGGAATAGCTTCATTTTCTCCGTAGCCTTGATCTGGTTATAAGCATGGAAAATCACCGATGCCATGCGGCCTTTGTGGTATTCATTAGGGCCATAAACATTGAAGAATTTGAGGCCAGCCCAGAAAAACGGCTTTTTCTCCTGCGCTAATGCCCATTTGTCGAACTCGTTTTTGGAATCACCGTACGGGTTTAGCGGCTTCAACTGGCCGATTGTCGATTCGTTATCGTCGTACCCGTGCTCGCCCAGCCCGTACGTAGCTGCGGATGACGCATACACGAGAGGGATTTGGTAAGCCACGCATTTTTCCCAAATGCCTTTGGAATAATTTACATTCAGTTCATCAAAAATCTCCTTATCGAACTCCGTGGTGTCGGTTCGCGCACCGATGTGGAAAATGAATTCTACGTCGCGGTTGTTGGCATCCAGCCATTCGAAAAGTGCATTCCTTTCTACTTTTTCCTTGATCGTCTTCCCTTCGAGGTTCTCAGCTTTCTCGATTTTGGAAAAATCATCTACTGCAATAATGTTTTTAAAGCCGTCTTGATTGAGGCGGCTGATAAGCCCGCTGCCAATAAAGCCGGCTGCTCCTGTTACGATAATCATCGCGATTATATGTTTAACGGTAAAAAGAATGCCAGATAAGAGTACCGAACCGCGCCGATCTACTCTTAAATTTTAAGGGCGAAATAGGATTTTTTTTAGTTATCCTCTTGTTAACAAACAAAACTACGGATACATGGTGTAATTTTGCGCCAGAATTATCAAGTGGCAGGAAGTTTTATGATTTACGTAACAAGGAAAGAGCATTTCAATGCGGCCCACCGGCTTTACAACCCGGCGTGGAGTGATGAGAAAAACCAGGAAGTATTTGGCCCTTGCGCCAACAATAACTGGCATGGGCATAATTTTGAGCTGATTGTTACGGTAAAAGGCAAGCCCGACCCCGATACAGGCTTTGTGATCGATCTGAAAGTGCTTGGGGATATTATAAAGGACGAGATCGTGGACAAGGTAGATCACAAGAACCTCAACCTTGATGTCGATTTCATGCAAGGCAAAATGGCTTCCTGCGAGATATTTGTGATGGAAATCTGGAACATCCTCGAACCGGCCATAGCACAGGCAGCACCTAACGCGAAACTGCACTATATCAAGCTGATAGAAACGCCGAAGAACTTTGTGGAGTACTATGGCGAGTAGTAAGACCGCCGACGGCCGATAGCCTATGAAATACTACTTAATCGCGGGCGAGCGCTCGGGGGATTTGCATGGCTCCAATTTGATCAAGGGCATTCGGGCGAATGATCCCGATGCGGAATTCCGTGGCTGGGGTGGCGATATGATGGAGGCCGAAGGGATGGAGCTCGTGACTCATTACAAGGACACGGCTTTCATGGGCTTCCTGGAAGTAGTGATGAACCTCCGCACGATCACTGGTTTTCTCAAAAAATGCAAGGCTGATGTACTCGAATATCAGCCTGATGCATTGATTCTCATCGATTACCCGGGATTTAATCTCCGGATAGCCTCGTTCGCGAAATCGAAAGGGCTGAAAGTTTTCTACTACATTTCGCCGAAAGTCTGGGCCTGGAACCAGAAACGTGCCTGGAAAATCAAGGCGAATGTGGATCACATGTTCGTGATCTTTCCATTTGAAGTCGATTTTTACAAAAAATACGATTACAAAGTCGACTACGTGGGCAACCCGCTCATGGATGCCATAGCGGCATTCCGCCCCGATCCTGATTTTCGCAGGAAGCATAACCTCGACGACCGGCCTGTTATCGCATTGCTTCCCGGCAGCCGCAAGCAGGAGATCATCGGCATGTTGGATACCATGCTGACCACGCGAAAACATTTCCCCGATTACCAATATGTGATCGCCGGCGTGAAGAACCTGCCTTCTACGTTGTACGATCAGTACTTATCCAGTGGTAAAGCGACTATCGTATATGAAAGTACTTATGACCTGCTTTCAATAGCCGATGCGGCGCTCGTTACTTCGGGTACTGCTACTTTGGAAACGGCATTACTGAAAGTCCCGGAAGTAGTTTGCTACCGCACCAGCGCTATTTCGTACGCATTAGCCAGGCGCCTGATCCGCATTCCGTTTATTTCTCTGGTGAATCTGATTTTGGAGAAAGAGGCCGTCCGGGAGCTGATTCAAGATGAGTTGAATGAAGGGAATCTTGTGGCTGAGCTGAAACGAATTCTGCCTAGCGGGGATAAAAATGTGCGGCAAATGCAAGATTATGAGCGTCTTGCAGGGCTCGTTGGCGGAGCGGGAGCTTCCGAGCGGACGGGAGGGCTGATAGTCAAATATCTTCAATAAATCACCAAAGTCGCTTCTGACTGCTGATGGACAGGTACTTATCGAACTTGTCGTCGCAACTCAATACATCCAGATTTTCACACATCGCTTGCGATACTATCATCCGGTCGAATGGATCTTTGTGGTGAAATGGGAGCTTGTTAACCAATGCGGTGTGCTCGAACTTGATGTGCAGCAGCTCTATTTGGAGCCTTTCTAGGTCGTCACATACAGAATCAAAAGAGATTGCCATCGAGAGCTTTTTAAGCGACGTCTTGATTGCAATCTCCCAAAGACTGGCTTCGCTTATATAGATTTGATGTCGCTATTTTCAATGAGCGACCGAATTTTGGTATTCACCAATGGGTTGCCCTCGGTGAACCAGATAAAAGTGTGTGTATCAATTAAAAAATTCATCACATATAATCTTTAAAGTCATCTAGCGGTTCGTCGAAGTCCGGTGCCATTATGTACTTTCCCTTATGTAAACCGAATTGGCGAGGCGGCAGCTTCCCTCCATGTTGCTTTAAAAGCCGCTCACGTGCCTCGTGTTTTAATGTGGCGATATACTCCGATGCTTTTTCCTGCAAATCCTGAGGAAGTGACATAAAATCAGACATTACCATTGCTGTGCTCATAGCTTTTTCGTTTTATCAAATTTACCAAAACAAAAAATCAACACAAACAGGTCTACCGTTTGCTAATTGCGTAGTTGTCTACGTATATTTGAACTTAAATTTCGAAACACCAATCATGAACATCTTCAACGAAGTAGGAGCCCTGGCGATCTCCACCCGTTTGCAGCGCCTGAGCGACCAGTTCCGGAAGGATGGCGTACTCATTTACCAGCATAATGGCATCAGCTTCGAGCCAAAATGGTTCCCGGTCATTTATGCGCTGCATAAAAAGGAGTCGCTTGGGATTATGGAGTTATCCGAAGAAATCGGTTATGCACACCCTTCGACGATCAGCCTTTTGAAGGAACTGGAAAAAGAAGGACTCGTAGAATCATTCAAGGATCAACGCGACGAGCGAAAGCGAATGGTACGGCTCTCGGGAAAGGCCCGCGTATTGGTAGAGCAAATGCAGCCGGTTTGGGAGAAAATCCGGAAAACAGCCGAACAAATTATCGACAATGCAAATAACCTGTTACAGGCCATGGACGAGACAGAATATCAATTAAGAAAAGAAGGATTTTTTGAGCGCTACAAACGAATGGAAAACGAGGAAACCAGTGCCGCTATCAGTATTGTGGATTACAAACCGGAACATGCCCAGGCCTTCTATGACCTGAACTATGCATGGATTTCGGAGACTTACGAAGTGGAGCCGGAAGACGAAAAAACGCTGTCGGACCCGGAAACCTATTACCTCAAAGACGGCGGAGCGATCCTCATTGCTTTGTATGGTGGAGAGCCGGTAGGCACATGCGCGTTGAAACGTGATGGGGAGATAGTTGAAATGAGCAAAATGACCGTTTCAAAAAGCATGCGGGGGAAGAAGATTGGTGATTTGCTGGGGAATGCAGTGATTGAAAAAGCACGGGAGCTCGGAGCCAGCAAAGTGATTCTCTACTCGAACCGCAAAGGATCGGCCGCGGGTATAAACCTGTACAAAAAACTCGGATTTGAGGAAGTGCCGTTGACGGGGCACAACTTCAAGCGGGCGGACATTAAGATGGAGTTGGCATTGGAGTAACAATCAGTTGAAGATTTTTCCAAGATCTATTTCAAGATCGGGAAAGATAGTAGATCGAAATTTTTCAGTCGCTGGTTTCAAACCAATGTAAACTCCATTCTCGTTGAGCACGTAGGCATAAAGTGTGTTACCTGCCGGCTCAACGAGCCAGTATTCTCGTACGCCGCTCTCCTGATACAAATCGAATTTGTTATCCTTTTCTTTCTGAGAGTTGCCGGCAGAGAGGATTTCTACCATCAGATCCGGCGCTCCCAAGCATCCGCGCTCATCGAGTTTTGACTCGTCGCATATCACACACAAATCCGGTTGTACGACCGTGTAAATTTTTTGATCCGTTACGGATTGACCTTTTCTAGGCAAACGAACATCGAAAGGAGCAAAAAATGCCTGACAATAGTGGTTCTCGAAAAAGTTGCCAATCTTCAAATACAATTTCCCGGCGATTTGCTGATGCCGGGTACTTGGCGCTGGCGACATCTTAAAAATCTTCCCCTTAATCAGTTCCACGCGCTCCTTAAAATGCCACAGGAGGTAATCGGCATAAGTGTAAGTTCTGTTCAGGTCTAATTCGTTGATATCGTTTACTATTGAATTCATAGCGCGTTCTTTTTTGAGTAAATCTACCCTAAATCCTTCTGTTTATCAATGATAAACACCGGTGATATATTGCCGAACGAGCAAACGTCCTTCCTGACTAATCAAGTCTTCCGCTTCTTCTTCCGGGCGGAAGGAAACAGCACATTATTCAATATCAATCGATATCCCGGCGAGTTGGGGTAGAGGTTGAGGTCGGTGGGCATGCGCCGGCCGCCCCCGCCGCGGCCTTCGGGGTCGTGGCCGCCATAGAAGGTCCACTGGCCGCGGCCGAGCTCGCCGTAAATGTAACGGTCGGAGTTGCTGCTGGTGCCCATGACGAGCGTGCTGGGTTTGACGGTGTATTTGGAAAATGCGGTGGTTTGCCCGAAAAATTCGCGGATCAAGTGCTCATGGTTTTGTACGAGCATGGCAGGAATGACGTCCCATTTGGCCGAAAAGTCGAAAAGGGAGAAGTAGGCGTCGTTTTCGCCCCATCCGCGATAACGGCCGGAGGCCGAGTTGATGTCCGAGAAGTTCATCCCATCGTATTCGTCGAGTTGTAGTTTGAAATTGTAGAACGCGAATGTCTTGTCAAAATCGAGTTTAGACTGGGCGTCGGGGTCGATGCCGTCTCCGTCGAGGTTATCTACAATGTCGACGCCTTCGGCAGCCAATGCAATGTCGAAAGTTTCCGCACCAGAGCACATCGCAAACAGAAACCCACCGCCGGCACAGAATTCCTTGATGGCCTTGGCGACGGCCAGCTTCATTTTCGGTACTTTGGAAAAACCATAGCGACTGGCGATGGCCTCCTGAGCTTTGATATCTGCCTCGCTGGTGCGGCGGAGATTCTTGCCAAACTGCCCCGTAAAATCTTCATGATGCAAATGCAGCCAATCGTATTTGGGCAGATCGCCACGCAGGATTTCTTCATCATAAATGACTTCAAACGGGATTTCGGCATATTTGAGCACGAGCAATACGGCATCGGTGTTTTCAAATTCGGCGGGGCTGATTTTGATAGGAGAGTACACGGCAATTTTGGCCGCTTTAAACAGCTTCACCACATCCATATTCACGTTCGGATTGCTGATCTCGTTCACAATCTGCGCACTGGCGGCTTCGGAAAGCACTTCATAGGAAACCGCCCTCAGTTTGCATTCGTTTTCAATAGATTTGCTGTACTGAACCTTAAAGCTACCCCCTCGGTAGTTGAGCAGCCAATCCACTTCAATATCCCCCTTGAGCAGAATATAAGCAATACCGTACGCTTTCAAATGGTTGGTCTGCGTATTGTCCATCGGGATCAGGATCTGGTTTGCGAGGCAGATGTGCGACAGGAAAACCAACACGAGCGGTAGAATCTTTCTCAGCATGGTAAGAAATGTTTGAAGTCCGAAGCTGCATCGTCAGGGGAGGTGTATCAAATTTAACGAAATATCGAGATTTTAGGTAGCTGGTTATGAGGTTTTTGGGTCGCCGCTACCTATTTTTGGAATATACCTCTACTCATCTGCTTCTCTCATGACCGAAACACAAATTCTGAACTACGCGCTCAACCAGTTCGCGGGGATCGACGCTGCAGCGTTTGAGCTGTCGGCGCCTTACTGGCAAAGGAAAACCTATGGAAAGGGAGAGTTTTACAACGAGTACAAAAACGTTTGCAAGTACCTGGGGTTCATTCTCGACGGCGTGTTCAGGACTTACTATATCGACGACGAATCGGCCGAGGAAAAGAATGTCTTTTTCTTCTCTAAAAACCAGGTGGTAGTGGCTTACAAGAGTTTTGTCACCCAAACACCCTGCAGCTACTACACCGAATCGATGACCGAGTCGACCATTTTATACATTCATATCAATCACCTCACCGAGTTGTACGGGAAGTCGCACCATTGGGAACGCTTCGGGCGGCTGGTGGCCGAAACCGCATTTAACCTGGCCATGACCCGCGCCGAGGAGTTCATGTTCCGTACGCCAGAGCAGCGCTATCTCGAACTGATCCAGAACCATCCGGATATTTTTAACAACGTCCCATTGTATCATATTGCCTCTTATCTGGGTATTCAGGCGCCTTCACTGAGCCGAATCAGAAAAAGAATGGTGGGTAAATGACGATCTTAACTTGGGTTAAGAATATAGTCGGTTAACGTGCTGAATTTTGTCATGTCCAAAGCGGAACACAAAACAGAAAATCAACTTTTAACCGATAGAAATCATGAAAGCCAATAACACCAAAACCGTCGTATTTGTAACAGGTGCATTTGTAAGCCACAATGGCTGGGACCAATGGAAATCCTATTTTGAAGGCAAAGGTTATACCACTTATGCACCAGCCTGGCCGTACAAAGACGCACCGGCAGCCGAACTGAGAGACAGACAGCCCAACGACACCGCCCTGGCCGGCCTGACATTCAAAGAGCTCGTCGACCACTATGCGAACTTCATCAAAGCGTTGCCTGAAAAGCCGATCATCATCGGCCACTCGCTGGGCGGGTTGATTACCCAGATTTTGATTAACCGCGATCTGGGTGTCGCCGGAGCTGCTATTCACCCCGTACCACCGCAAGGTGTAATCCCTTACGAATTCTCATTCCTGAAAGCAGGTTATAAAGTATTCGGATTGTTTACCTCTTTGAAAAAAACTTACCTGATGTCGCTCGCCGACTGGCAATATGCCTTCACCAACGGTATGACGCTGGAAGAGCAAATGAAAACCTGGGAAGAAAACGTGATTCCCGAATCCAAAACCGTAGCCCGCGGCGGTATTACTTCCGCTGCCAAAGTGGATTTCAAAAAAGCCCACGCTCCGTTGCTGATCACTTCCGGTGAATTCGACAACATCATTCCCGCTTCTTTGAACCTCCGTAACTTCAAAGCCTACAAACAAAATGGCTCTGTGACGGACTACAAAGAGTTCCCCGGCCGTAACCACTTCGTTTTAGGTCAGCCTACCTGGAAAGAGGATGCCGACTACATTCTCGACTGGATTAGTAAACATTAAAAGGGCTTCCGGCTACGGGGACCGCCGACCATAGACCATGGACAATGAACACAAGAACATGGTCGATGGTCGGCGGTCAGAACAAATAGCGGAACCAAAAGGCGTAATAAGCGTCATGAAAAGCGGATCACGTGCTTGAAGGGTGTAAAGCCAGTGAGAAAAACAGTAGGCGCTTCCATGGCCGGTAAGGCTCCCCGTAATGCGATATTCTTGTGCAATGCCAGTCCCGGGCCGAAATGGATCGTATCTCCTCCCAATTCGTAAGAGCCGTTTGCCTCTTTCAATAACCACGAATCTTTGGTGTTTTCAATTTTGGAAACACCTTTGAGCGTTCCGCCCGGTCTGAAAATCAGTTCCAATGCAGCCGGCACGCGCTCGGTACCGTTTGTTACCACCTCTATTTCCATCCCGCCGGAAGTCTCCCGGATCAGCACCTTCGTTTCCAGTATCTGTACTTCGCTCTGCGGCCTGAAATTCCGGGGCATTTTCTCCCAATCGCCGTCCGGTGCAATGGATTCTTTGGGATAAGGCTGAAAATAAGGCCCGTCGAGTTTCTGGGTGAGTACCCATTCATTACCGTTTTGGCTGATTTTCTCGGATTGAAACTGGCCCTTTCCAAAGAAAGAAGAAGCAAAACGCACGCCTTGAAGCACTGCATTCCCCTTCATAAATGTAAACCAGACCGGATTATTGGCGATTAGCGTGCAGTCCCGGCGGTCGCGGCGAATGCGCACGAGACCGGAATTCGGGAAAGTTTTGACATAATTGACAGGCACCGGTTTCTCCGCGGGAAGTTCGACCCAAAGCGAAGGGTCGGTCAGGAAGTAGTCCACAAATCCGGTGGTTTTCAGGTTGGCGGTTTGTTCTATCAGCCGGCACATGGCCGCATATTGCGCATTCCCATCCTTGATCGCGAAGTACCGGTAAGGATAGTAGTAGTTTTCAAGTGTGCCTACAATGGCCTTGTCCTGCCTTCCGGAAGCGTCGGTCACAATCTCGCCATTGGGATGGACGTAGTACATCGTCATGTCGAGGTTTTTGCGGACGGCGTCGAAAAGCTCGGGTTTTTTAAGGCCTTTGCCGATGGTAATGAGCAGGCGGTCGGTGAGAGACGAGTAAATGAATGTGCTCTTCTCATTGTACTGGCCGTCGCGGTCGATGTCGATGTGCTCGGCCAGCCATTGCTCGGCCCGCGCCACATATTTGCGATTAGGCCAGAGCTCGTTCAGTTTGGTCAGCGCGGCCGATACCACCCAGCGGTGATTGGGGGTGTGGATACCTCCCACGCTCAGTGCGTCACCCCCGCGTATGAGAAAGGTTTTCAGGTTCGCGAGCATTTTGCCGGCCCCCTCCGTACCCGATTGATCGATCAATTTATAAGCCATTGCCAGCCGCTTTACCAGAAAGCCGGTGTCGGGCGTCGAGTGAAAGTTGGTCGAAAGGAGATCGATGGTGCCGTCGCTATGCTGGGTTTTGATCAGGTACAATGCGGCCTGGTCCATAGCGGCGAGCAATTCCCTGGATTGATGGAACTTGGAAGTCGGGGCGAACAGGCCGCTGGCACCGTATTGGATCAATGCCGAGGTGCTATGCGGATTGAGCAGATCGAAGCCATCGCGCAGGCCGCCGAAGTCGGGGCTTTGAGGATCTTTCACCTGATAAGTCAGCAATGATTCGATGCTTTTATCGGCCTGCTTCACCAGCGTCTGAAGCCATTCGGGCATCGTGTCGGCCCGAATGCGGCCAATTGTCGGTAATACGGGTAACGCGCAGCATGCCAGCGTACTGTTTTTTACGAATTGTCTTCTGTCCATGAAAGCCGGGTTAGGTATTTCCGCAGAAAAGATGCAAAATGCCTCGGGTTACTCGCGATTTCGTGCAATACGGGAGGGTAAATAGCGTTCCGGTTGCGAAGTCAATAGCGTTACAACGCTCTATTTTTGGTATATTTAATATTAAAATGATATGCATATTGCAACGGTTACATATGGGAGGTTGTCACTCTTTGATGACAAGATATTTCTAGTATTTTTGTCGGATTTTTTTGAAACACACGTTGGAGCCAACCAATTGAATGCCGGTCACTGAATGAAAACAACTGTACTTCGCAATTTGAGTCTGGGTTATTTGCTGTTACCAAACCTGATTTTTTCCGTCAGCTGGTTCAGAATGCCCATTTCGGTATGTTTGGTCGTGGGGCTTGTAGCGATGTACGTCCTTAGTTACCGTCGCGAAAAGACATTAAAAACCGACCTTGCAACCCGTCACATGGTCGAGATCGCATTCATCTCGCTCGCGATCATCGCTTTTTCGGGGATAGGCGGCTTTTGCTTCCAGGCGTTCGATTTCTGGGCGCATAATTCGAAATACTACACGCTGTATAACCAGTCGTGGCCAGTTACTTTCAAGGAAAACGGCCGCTATGCCTGCCATTACTTCGGCTTCTTCCTCGTCCCGGCATTGATTTCAAAAGGGTTAGGGGAGCCATCGGGTATTGCATTGTACCTGTGGGCGTCGATAGGCCTCTTTATCGGCATTTGCTGGATCCTCATTTTCACCCAAAGAAGCTATTTGTCGCTGGTGTTTTTTCTTTCGCTGGGCGGGGTGGGCCATGTTACCAAAGTCCTTTTTCTGCACGCGATCGGCCTTAATTACCATGTGCCGCCTTTTTTTACGGAGATATGGCCGGTACTGTATCAAACGCAGTGGGCGCCCAATCAGCTCATTCCGATTATCATTGTCTCCTGCATTCTTTTTCATGATTATGTGTATGACAAAAAGCCGGAAAAGAGCTTTCTCGCAGTCATTTCCATTTTCATCTGGGGAATTTTCCCGTCGATCGTTTTCGTAATCATCTTCGGAATGCTGATCGTTCTGCGCTATTACAAGGAGCCGCAGTATTTTCTCAAACCCAGACCAATGCTCGACCTTTTTCTGCCGGGCCTGCTGTTTATCCCTACATTCTTCTTCTTCCTGCAAGGGAAAAGTTCGGTCGTTTCCGGATTTATCTGGCAGTTCAACCCGCGGAATGAAATCGCATTCCATTATTTTTTCGGTGTGGTGATCGACCTCGCCGTGCTGTATGGGATAGTGCTGATATTGAAACTTCATAAAAGCCAGTATGCCAACGTTATCCATGGGTTGTTCCTGCTCCTGATCGCGATATCCCTCTTCCGGATGGGCAAATGGAACGATTGGTTCCTGCGCGGGAGCACGCCTGTGCTCACGCTATTGTCGCTTTTTATCCTTCACCGGTTTGCCGAATGGGTGAAAGAATATCCCGGCTGGTACAAAATGCGGATCGCTTATCCGATCATCATTTTCCTCGTGCTGGGGCTGGTTGTACCGTTATCGCACATCAAGCGCGCATTGACCGAGAATGTGGTCACACAATCGCTGTTTCCCGACAAAGTGAAATTCACGCCTTACCCATATAATCAGTACGAGGATTTCTACCAATTGGGAAAGGCGATCTACTCACAGCAGGAAGCAAACCAGTTCCTTGGCCAGAAAGGGTCGTTTTATGAGATGTATCTGGCTCGGTGATGGGCCTGCGGCCTGACCGCCGACGACCGACCGTCGACCACTGATTGTACCGGAAATAACAATTCCTGACTACACCTAACTATTTCTGAGGACTAGCGCCTATGGAAGACGGCAAATCGGCGGTCAGCGGTCGGTGGTCAGCCATCAAGACCCACACTCCGCAAGTACCCGGGCGTAACGCGGTTATGCGATACCTGCTCGTATGCGTAGGCGATACGGATCAATTCCGGTTCGTGGTAGGCTTTGGCAAGAAATGAAATCCCGACCGGCAGGCCGCTGAGCATGCCCATTGGTAAGGTGATCGAGGGGAAGCCCGACAACGCGGCCGGACCATAGGAGCCGTATCCGGTCCAGAAGTCGCCGTTGACGAGGTCGGTGCACCAGGCTGCTCCGGTGGACGGGCCGCATAGCGCGTCCAGCTTGTGCTTGTCGAGGAGGTCGGTCAGCGCGTCAGCCACACCATTGATTTTTTCCAGCGCTTCCTTGTATTCTTTGGTATTCAAATCGCCCTTGGCCTGCGATGATTCGAAAAGTTCCTGGCCGAAATAGGGCATAGTCCTCGCCTTATTGGCTTTGTTGAATTCGATCAGGCCTTCGAGCGACTTGATTTTCGCATTCGAGGCAGACAAATACCGGTTAATGCCGTCTTTAAATTCATATTGCAATACCAGCGATTCTGCTCCCGGCAGTTTCTGCAACTTCATATATTCCACTTCCACGATTTCGGCACCGGCCTCTTTGAGCTGCTCCAGTGCCTTGCCAAGCAGCCCGTCGATCCGCTCGTGCATGTTCAACATCGACTTCTCTATCCCGATACGCTTTCCTCTCAGTCCGTCGGGGTCGAGGTAAGCGCTGTAATCGGCAGGTAGCTTTTGCTGAGGCTTATGCTGAGTGACATCCGTCGGGTCCTGCCCGGCCATGGCGCCGAGCAATGCAGCCGCATCGGCTACGGTTCGTCCGAATGGACCGGCTGTGTCCTGCGTTTGTGATATAGGGATCACGCCGTTTCTGCTCACCAGACCGACGGTCGGTTTGATTCCCACCACGCCGTTCATCGATGCCGGGCATGCGATCGAGCCATTGGTTTCGGTGCCGACAGCTACCGCACAGAGGTTCGCTGCTACGGCCACCGCGGAGCCCGAGCTCGATCCGCAAGGAGAACGGTCGAGTACATACGGATTGTGCGTTTGCCCTCCGCGACTGCTCCAACCGCTGGACGATCGGGTCGATCGGAAGTTCGCCCATTCGCTCAAATTGGTTTTGCCGAGGATTACCGCGCCGGCTTCGCGTAGCCGGGTCACCAGGAATGCGTCCTTCGAAGCTACGTTATCGAGTAGCGCCAGTGAGCCGGCGGTGGTTTTCATCCGGTCCGCGGTGTCGATGTTGTCTTTCAGCAGAACCGGAATGCCGTGCAGCGGTCCGCGGATTTTTCCTGATTTGCGTTCCTTATCCAGTGCTGCTGCAATCCGGGCCGCATCGGGGTTTACTTCGATGACCGATGCGAGTTTGGGGCCCGCTTTATCTACACGGGCTATTTCATCGAGGTAATGGCGGGTCAGAGCCAACGACGTCAACCTGCCTGCCTGCATCCGTTTCTGCATTTCCGCGATCGTCATTTCAGTGAATTCTCCGGGGGCGATCGTACGCGCCGGCCGGGCGAATGCGGGCATTATGGTAAGCAATCCGGCTGCTGAGCCAAGCCTTAGGAAGTTTCTTCTTTTCATGGGAGTGCGTCGTCAGGTTCTGTTTACCTGCAATATAGAAACTTCTGTTTTTACTGATGAGGGAGCTTGTCGCTGAGTTTTTTCCAAATCCACATGACCAGCAGAAGCGGCGACATAATAATTGTCGTGAGTACCGTAGCTGTACCGAGGATTGCAGCAAAAATGATCCTGAAAAAAGAAGAGAAAAAATTATTCATGAATGCAGGAGGTCCGTTGATGTGAAATGAATTTTACAATCGATTACGCGTCGTGGAAAATGTTTCTATGTTTTGTAGAACAGATGCTACTAATTACTTTCTTTTGTGTAGCTAAATGTCTATTAATCACTAAATTAACTGCCAAAATAAATATATTTTATTGGGCTGGCACAGTTATTTTTTGTAACTTTATTAATGAAAATTATTATTAAATAATTGCAATAGCATGAACTTCTTATCGAACGTGGTTGGGTATTCCGGGAAGTTATTTTTTGCAACTATTATGTTTTTCGCAATGATTATTTCGACTGTTGTTTCCCTGCCGTTTATTGGTGCAGGAATGATTAAAGATGCCATTAATGCACATCATCATCACCAGGCTGAGGAAAGCAATCTGATAGACGAGTATAGCGAATACTGATATATAACTACCGGAAGCGGAAGGGGTACGGGCAGGATGTTCGTACCCCTTCTGTCGTTACAGGGTTTATCACGATTATGCCCTGGCAGCTGCCTGAGGTTTGCCTGAAATGAAGTAGTTTTGCCCCGCGATTACCCTTACTTATTCCAATGACCTCATTTTCAAAGCTATTTCTGCCCCTGTTTTTTGCCTGTCTGATTACCTCCCTGTCGCCTCTGCGCGCGCAGGAGCAGCGATACACTTTCGAAAAGGGATTGATGGGGTCGCCTTTCAAGCTTGCTTTCTATACGTCCAATGATTCGATAGCCAAAATAGCCGCTGATCGCGCTTTCAAAAGGGTGGAGGAATTGAATGAAATCATGAGCGATTACCGCGACGGCAGTGAAATCAACCGCCTCTCCGCGACTTCGGGAAGTGGAAAATGGGTACCGGTGAGCAAGGATCTTTTTGATATTCTGGCGGTTTCGCAGGATATCAGCGCCAAAACCGGCGGCGTTTTCGATGCAACGCTCGGGCCTGTCGTACAGATGTGGCGGCACGCAACGCGTAAGGGCATATTCCCGCCCGAGGCGGAGATCCGCGACGCCCTGGCGCGTACGGGCTACTCCAAATTGAAAATGGATAAGAAAACGCGCAGCATTATGCTGACGCAAAAAGGCATGCGGCTGGATATCGGAGGCCTGGGTAAAGGCTACGCGGCCGAGGAAGCGATTAAAGAACTCGAAAAATTAGGCATTACTTCCGCAATGATGGATGCGGGAGGGAAAATCGTGCTCACTAACCCCCCTCCGGGGACCAAAGGGTGGAATATCAATGTTTCCAACGGCAGTGATTCGTTGAAGGCCATGCAGCTTTCCAATGTCGCGCTCGCAACTTCCGGCCCGACCTACCGCTATATGGAATACAAAGGGGTTCGCTATTCGCATATTGTAGACCCGAAAACGGGTATAGGTCTGCTTTTCCATGTGCGTACGACTGTTATTTCACCCGATGGAACCATTGCCGACGCGCTGGCTACCGCATTCAGTGTGGCGGGTATCGAAAAGAGCAAAAAGTACCTCAGACGTTTCAAAGGAAGCAAGGTATGGCTCGTTGAAAAGCAGGGCGACCGCATTGCCGAGTGGAATATGCTTGAATAGGAGCAGGGGGCAGGTCTGGTTTGTTTTTTGCAGATACGCAGGAAACGAACGGACACCCCTATGGAAATCCTTACGCAACTTTTCGGAGAGGGCGAAAACCAGACAACTCTGCAGATGTCGGCGCGGGCCGTGGTGATATTTATCATCACGCTCATTCTCCTTCGTATTGCCGGAAGACGCTCTTTCGGTATGAAATCCCCATTTGATAACATCATCGTGATTCTGCTCGGGGCGATTCTGAGCAGGGCGGTGGTGGGCGCCTCGGAATTTCTGCCTACCATTGCCTCTGCCACCGTCATTGCCGTGCTCCATCGCCTTGGTGCGTGGCTGGGCGCTCTGAACCTCCGTTTTGGCGCGTTGATCAAGGGGCAAAAGATCGTGCTTTTTGAAAAAGGAAAGCTGAAACACGATAACATGCGCCGCGCACTGGTCAGTGAGTCAGATCTTTATGCGAGTTTACGCAACGACATGCATTTGGAGAGTTTCGAGCGGATTGAAAGCGCCTACATGGAAAACAATGGCCAGATCAGTTTTGTGAGAAAAGCGGAAGAATAGGACAAAATCGACAAATATTAGTTTCAAACGAATATTTTAAATGGTTGTTTAAAATTTATATTTGAAACATTTGGCATTGTTATTTCAATTGCACAACTTTGATCCGTTGATTCAATAAGCAGCTGCAATCATTAACAACAACCTAACACACCCAAATCGTGAAGTGCGTTACAGAAAAAAGTGAGGACAAGATAAGAGAGGCGGCAAAGCGTGTTTTTCTGAAAAAGGGTTTTGACGGTACTACCTCGCGTGACATCGCGAAGGAGGCCGATATGAATATTGCATTGACCAACTACTATTTCAGAAGCAAGGAGAAATTGTTTCTTGAAATATTCAAAGATGTACTGGAAGAGTACTTTCAGAACATGCTCGCGATCCTGAACAAGGACATTGATATAAAAACCAAAATCTCGGAGATCATCGATAACGATTTTGCGATGATGAAAAAGGAGCCCGATCTGGTGATCTTCATCATGAACGAGATCCACAAATCACCGCAAAGGCTCTTCCCGGATATGTCGATTTTCAGGCAGGTGCGGGAAACCTATCTCAAAAAGCAGTTGGAAGAAGGGGCGGCGAACGGGACATTGCGGCCGATGCAGCTCGAAAACATTCTTCCGCTGATCAAATGCGGTGTAGAGTTCATTTTCATGGGAAAAGAAATCCATAAGGAGCTTTTCATGATGACCGACGAGGATTTCGAGAAATACGCCGAAGAACAAAAAGAGCACATTAAGGCAATGGTGTGCAACTATCTCGTGATCGGGTAGCCATTTTTTTTGCCGCTTCATTAAACAAACATTTAAAATAAACATTTGTACTAGCCATGAAACACCTGTTCCATGTCACGGGAATGCTATGCCTGATGCTTTTTCAGCGAACGCAGGCGCAGCAGTACGACCTCAACCAGTTGCTGGATCTGGCCATGAAAAACGATTTCAGTGTACAGGCTGCGCGACTCGATGAGGCAAAGACGAATGCGAAGATCGCCGAGGTGCGGTCGGCATTGTTGCCCAGCCTGAATGTGTCGGGGGATTACAAGCGGTATTTCAAAATCCCGGGCCAAGTGGTGCCGGCGAGTGCGTTCGGGGGGCCGGAGGGACAGTTTACGACGCTGTCGTTTGGATTGCCTTACAACCTCTCAACCACGGCACAAGTGACTCAGGCACTGTATAATCCATCGGTGAAATACGCATTGAAGGCGGCGAACCTGAACCGTGAGCTGACATCGCTCAGCACGACGAAAACGAAGGAAGATGTGGCCTACAATGTGACGGACGCCTATTACAACCTGGTTACCGTTGTGCAGCAGATGGCTTTTCTCGACAGCAACCTCATTTCGCTTGACCGCCTTTACAAGGTCGCGGATTTGTTATACCAGAATAAACTGGGGCAACGGGTGGACGTGGACAGGATACTGATCAACAAAACTTCGACAGAAACGCAGCAGGCCACACTGAAAGATAATTATAATCAGCTGGTTAGCCTTTTGAAATACTACACGGGAATCCCGCAGGGCGATTCGGTGCGTATACTTGTGAGCGTTCGTGATGTGGCGCTGCCAGCTTATGCTGAATGGGATAAGACGAGGCGCACGGATGTGGCTTTGCTGCAAAAGCAAAAGGATATTAACGAATTACAGGACAAGAATATACGTTCCGGCCTGATTCCCACTGTGAATGCTTACGGCGTAGCCAATATGGCGTTCTATGCGCAAGGCGGAGAGAACTCGACTTTCCAGGATGTGCCCGGTTACTGGGCTGGTTTGCAGCTCAACTGGAATGTGTTCGACGGGATGGCGCGGAAGGCAAAGCGCAGCCAGAACCAGATCGATCGTGAGAAGCTGGATGTGCAGTTGAAGCAGGTTCGTGAGGCCATTCAAATGGAGGAGAATAATGCCCGCAACAAGTTTGGTGTAGAGCAAAAGAATATCAATGCCAAAAAGGACCAGGTAGCATTGGCGGAGAAAGTTTACAAACAAATCCAGTTGCAATTCAAGGAAGGAACTGTGTCGCTTACCGACGTGATCCAGGCCGAAAACAGTCTTCTGGATGCCCAGAGCAACTACCTGACCTCGCTCGTGCAGCTCCTGAAAGCCGAATTGGAATGGAAAAAAGCAACGGGGCAACTCGTACAGAAATAATATTATACTTCATCAATCTTGCCATATTCATCAACAGACGGGCACTTCATCAACGACTAAAATTAATCATCAACAGCTAAAACCAAGTAAGTCAGGAATTGTCAGTTGTGGTCATTGATAGTCAAGTGTGGTCATTCATAGTCAAGTTTAGTTTTCTCTCTGATATCTGACCAAACCTGACAATACTTGACTACTCTTGACTATCAATGACCATCCCTGACTACAAATGACCACTCCTCACTATTTCCGACAACACTTTTCAACACCATACCAATATGAAACGTCTATTCATCTTCCTGGGAATCATTGCCGTGCTGGGGCTTACGGCGGCGAAGTTGCTGAGCAACAAGGAAAAAACGGAGCAGAAAGTATACATTCCCGATCCCGATCCGAAAGTAGGGGTGAAGGTAGCCGTAGCGGAACTACGCGATTTATCACAGGAGTCCGGTTTTTTGGGGTCATTCGACCCGAACCGCAAGGTTGAAATTCGCCCACAGGCGAGTGGGGAGATTGTGAAACTGAATGTGGAAGTGGGCCAGCATGTGGCTGCCGGGCAGCTCATTGCGAAGATCGACGACGAGCAGCTGCATTACCAGGTGGAAGCATTGCAAGTGACACTGGAAGGTTATCAGAACGATTTGAAACGTTACGAAGCATTGGTAAAGGGCGACGCGGTGCCGGCGGTAAATGTAGAGCGCACGCAGCTGAGCATCCGCAGCACGCAGGCGCAGATCAAGCAATTGAACAAACAGATTAAAAATACCAGCATTATCGCACCGTTCGGCGGCATTATCACGGCCAAAATGGTCGAAAAAGGCTCGGTAGTGAGCCAGGGAACGCCGATTGCGGAGATTACCGATATTTCGTCGCTGAAATTGGTGGTGAATATCCCTGAGAAATCGGTGAATGAGTTCAAAACCGGTAAGGGTATTCCTGTACGCACGGATGTGTACCCGCATGCGAATTTCAATGGCCGTGTAACGATGGTGGCTGCCCAGGGCGACGAGGCACATAACTACCCGGTGGAAATTACTGTGCAAAACTCAGCCACCAATCCATTGAAAGCCGGCATGTACGGCTCCATTGCAAGTAATTCGAAAGTAAAAGGTGAAGCATTGGCCGTGCCGCGGCAGGCCATTATGGGCTCGGCGAAACAGCCGCAGTTGTATGTGGTTGAAAACGGGAAAGCGGCATTGCGCGACGTGAGCGTAGGTGCGACGACCAACGAGTACTATGAGATTACCAAGGGCCTGAAAGCCGGCGACCGCGTGGTGACCAGCGGGCAGATCAACCTGCAAAATGGGACATCGGTTATTGCGCAATAACACTTCATCAACAAGCTCATGAAATTCATTGAAACCATATTGAAGCGCCCTTCGATGATCATCGTGTTGTTCGCGATTTTGTTCATCGGCGGGCTGGCTTCCTATAACCAGCTCAGCTATGTGCTGTTGCCGGAGTTTTCTGTTCCTACTATTACTATTACCACCTTATATCCAGGCGCGGCGCCGACGGAGGTAGAGGCCGAGGTCAGCAAGAAGATTGAGGATGCGGTGTCCGGCCTGGATAATATTGAAGACGTGACTTCCAAATCCATGGAAAGCGCGTCGCTCGTGATTGTGCAGTTCAAAGCGGGTACCGATATCGACAAGGCATTGGAAGATGCACAGCGCGATGTGAACAACATGCTCAGCGACCTGCCCGACGACGCAGAAACGCCCTCATTGTCCAAGATTTCGCCGAGCGACCAGCCTATAATGCAGCTCCTGGCAACTTCCAGCCTGCCTAATGAAGTCTTTTACCAGCAGGTAGAAGACAAATACCTGCCAATGTTGCAGCAGATCGAGGGTGTGGCCGAGATAACCATGACCGGCGGCGACCAGCGTGAAATCCGCATTAATGTCAATAATGATAAACTGCGCTTTTACGGATTATCGCTTTTGCAGGTAACGCAAGCCATTAACCAGGCCAATCTCGACTTTCCGACCGGGAAAGTGAAAAGTACCTCAGAGAATATGACGCTCCGCCTGGCCGGCAAATTTGCCTCGCTGGACGATATCCGCAACCTCGTCATTACCTCACCGGTGAACAACAGCCCGATCCGCGTGGGCGACGTGGCTGACATTACCGACGGTCTCACCGACGCTGAAAGTATCAGCCGGTACAATGGCGTGAATGGTATTGGTTTGTTTATCAAGAAACAGTCCGATGCGAATGCGGTTGAGATCAGTAAATCGGTGCAGGCGAAGCTGGCTTCTATTGAGAAGGCTAATGCAAAGGACAAAATCAAATTCGCGATCGCTTACGACAGTTCGATATTCACACTGGAGTCTGTGGAGGCGGTGACGCACGATTTGGTGATTGCGGTGATTCTCGTGGCGGTGGTCATGCTGCTCTTCCTGCACAGCTTCCGGAATGCATTCATTGTGATGGTTTCGGTGCCGGCGTCGCTTATTGCAGCATTCCTTTTTATGTATGTGATGGGCTATTCGCTCAACTTGATGACGCTCCTCGCCCTTTCGCTCGTGATCGGTATCCTGGTCGACGACTCCATTGTGATCCTGGAAAACATTCAGCGGCACTTGGAAATGGGTAAAAACCGATGGGATGCGACGGTGGAAGGTGTGACGGAAATCGGTTTTGCGGCATTGGCCATTACGCTCGTAATCGTGGTCGTTTTCGTACCGATTACCATGGTGAATTCGGTAATTGCGGACCTTTTGAGGCAGTTTTCATTGACGGTAGCATTTGCTACGATGGTCAGTTTGCTGGTGAGTTTTACATTAACTCCGTGGATGACGTCCAATATGGCGAAAGTCGAACGTCTTAACCCAAAAAATCCGGCGCAGGCTTTCCTGATCTGGTTCGAAAAAGGTTTGACGGCACTCACAAAATGGTACCACGGCTCCCTGGAATGGGTGCTGGGCCACAAACTGGCTTTCTCGGGAATATTGGTGGCTATCGTGGTCATGACCGGCTGGGTAATGAGCCTGGGCATTATCGGCTCGGAGTTCGTGGCGGAAGGTGATCAGGGGAAATTCCTGCTCACGATGAAGCTCGACAAAAGCGCTTCATTGCAACAGAATAACCTCACCGCACGAAGCATTGAAGACTACCTGCGCAAGAAGCCGGAAGTAAAAACCATTTTCGCGAACGTAGGTGGCGCGAGTACGGGCCTGAACAGCTCGGGCCGCGGCGAAACGAACCGTACCGAGTTGACCGTAGAGTTGATCCCGGTAAAAGAACGCAAGAATGCACAGCCGACGGAAGATTATATGCTAGCCGTACGCAAAGAATTGGAACAAAAATTCGCAGGGGTGGAATTCAACTCGGCGGCTATCGGGATGGTGAACTCGGGTACCGCGCCTATCGAGGTATTCCTCAGCGGTGACGACCTCGACAAAATCCTGGCCGCCGCTAACGACCTCGCGAACCGCCTCCGTAAGACACCCGGAGCGAATGACGTGAACGTGTCGGTAGAAGCGGGTAACCCCGAGGTACGCGTGGACATTGACCGTGAAAAAATGGCGAAGCTGGGCCTGGACATTCAAACCGTGGGTGCAACCATGCAGAATGCCTTTGCCGGTAACGACGATTCCAAGTTCCGTGATGGGGGAGAAGACTACGATATCCGCATTATGCTCGACGCATTCGACCGCAAAAACCCGGAAGATGTGAAGGCGATTACATTTTACAGTCCGGTGGCTAAGCAATCTGTGCAGTTGGCACAGTTTGCAGATGTGACGCTGAGTACCGGTCCGAGTATTGTAGAGCGCAAAAACCGTCGCTCATCCGTCACAGTCACCGCCAATACATTAGGGATTGGATCGGGAACTTTGGTGAGTAATATTCAGGCCGGTTTAAAGGAAAATCCGCTCCCGGACGACATTATACTTACCTGGGGCGGCGACGCGAAGAACCAGAGCGAAGGTTTCGGTTCACTGGGGCTGGCCATGCTGGCGGGGTTAATGCTCGTGTATTTTATCATGGTGCTGCTCTACGACAGCTTTGTATACCCGTTCGTGGTGTTGTTTTCGATACCGGTAGCGGTGATCGGGGCGCTGCTGGCACTGGCATTATCGTCGTCGAACATTGGGATTTTTGCCATGCTCGGGATGCTGATGCTGATCGGCCTGGTAGTGAAGAACGCGATCCTGATCGTCGATTTTGCCAACCAGCAAAAGGCGGAGGGCGTGCCGTTCCGGAAGGCGATCCTGATTGCCGGTGAAGAACGCCTCCGGCCGATTTTGATGACAACCATCGCGATGGTGATCGGGATGGTGCCGATTGCTACCGCAACAGGTGCCGGGGCCGAATGGAAGAACTCGCTGGCGTGGGTATTGATCGGCGGTTTGACGAGCTCAATGCTGCTCACCATTTACCTCGTGCCAATGGCATATTATCTGGTAGACAGGCTGGGCGAAAAGTGGAATACGTGGAGAGCAAAGTCGGCCAGGGTGCAGGAAAGCGTTGTAGTGGAAGAAATTTAAGGAAACTGAGTCTGGTAACATGAAAAAATTAATGTTTTGTCCGGCAACTTTAGATTCTTCCTGCGAACGCAAAGTCGGTCAGAGCTTGGCGGTTACAGGTGTGGGCACGGAAACGGGGCAAAACATTTTTTTTCTTTTTACCCGAAAAATACAAAATGAACGGGTATTTTAATGAACTAGTCGGCCCGGTATGGGGTTTAACTCTTAACCCGAATTATTGCCGAATCAAAATAGGAGTTTCTCAACGGTTGAAATTAGTTATTCAAAGGCAATCGATGACGGGTCAACAAGCGAAAAAATCAATATCCAGACTCACGATCTAACTGTACGTAACATGGGAAATAAAAGCTACAATACCAACTGACTTGCCTGATGTCTCTATCAGGCCGCAGCCTGATGCCGGTAGGCACCCCCACTAAAACAAGCTGTTGATTCTGACACAAATTACTTATGGGTAAAATCTTAAATAATCGCATCGCCGAATTCAAAGACCCGGCGATTGCAAGAGCAAAAGGTGTATATCCTTTTTTCAGACCGATCGAGTCCGGACAGGACACAGAGGTTATTATTAACGGGAAGCCGGTCCTGATGTTCGGGTCCAACTCCTACCTGGGTTTAACATCCCACCCCTACATCATCGAAGCCTCGCAAAAGGCGGCTCAGAAGTATGGAACAGGTTGCGCCGGTTCGCGTTTCCTCAACGGAACGCTCGACATCCACGAGGAACTGGAACGCCGCCTGGCCAAATATGTAGGAAAAGAAGGTGCAGTGCTGTTCAGTACAGGTTACCAGGCCAATTTGGGGGCATTGTCGTGCCTCACCGGCCGTAACGACTACCTGATCCTCGACGAAAGCGACCACGCTTCCATTATCGACGGAAGCCGCCTGTCGTTCTCGAAAGTGATCAAATACAAGCACAACGACATGGAGGACCTGCGTAAAAAGCTCGCTCTCCTGCCCGAAGAAGCTGTAAAACTGATTGCGACGGACGGTATTTTCAGTATGGAAGGCGATATCGTCAGACTGCCCGAATTGAATGCGATTGCACAGGAATTCGATGCTACCGTCCTCGTCGACGACGCGCACAGCCTTGGGGTAATCGGTGACAAAGGTGCGGGAACGGCCTCTTATTTTGGCCTTACCGAAACAACCGACCTCATTATGGGAACATTCAGCAAGTCGCTGGCTTCCCTGGGTGGTTTCATTGCCGGTGACGCCGCTACCATCGATTACCTGAAACATCGCGCACGCTCGCTTATGTTCAGCGCGAGCATGACACCCGCATCCGTGGGAAGCACATTGGCTGCTTTGGACATTATCGAAACCGAGCCGCACCATATGGAGCGTCTTTGGGCCAATACAAGATATGCGAAAGAGTTGCTGCTCGTGAACGGTTTCGACCTGGGCGCAACCGAAAGCCCGATCCTGCCGCTGTACATCCGCGACAACGAGAAGACTTTCATCATGACACGCAGATTGCAGGACGAGGGGATTTTCGTGAACCCGGTGGTTTCGCCAGGGGTACGCCCGGAACAATCGCTGATCCGTTTCTCGCTGATGGCTACGCATACATTCGGCCAGATCGAGGAGGCAGTGGATAAAATGTCCCGCATTTACCGTGAAGTTTGCCCTGACGCTATTATCGAAAGACAAAGACTATGACCCGCATAGCCCCCGTAAACTCTCCGAAGGAATTAGGCAAGTTCATTGATTTTCCGCATGATCTGTATCAGCACGATCCGAATTATGTACCGGAACTGTTCATTGCACAAAAAGACATGCTCACACCGGGTAAGCACCCGTTCCATGAGCATTCGGAGGTGAAACTATTTCTCTCCTACGACGGAGACAAAGTGAACGGAAGGATAGCGGCGATTTATAATACGAACCACAATGCATTTACGAATCGGAAGGACGGCTTTTTCGGCTTTTTCGATACGGTAAATGACCAGAAGGTGGTGGACGGCCTCTTGAAAGAAGCTACCGCCTGGGTAAAGCAAAAAGGGGCTGACACGCTCGTAGGGCCGGTTAACCTATCAACGAATGAGACTTGCGGTCTGCTGATAGAGGGTTACGACCGGCCGCCGATGGCGATGATGCCTTACAATGCGCCTTATTATCTGCCATTGCTGGAAAAGGCCGGTTTGACGAAGAAAACCGATTTGCTGGCCTACGAAATCAATGTAGCGGATTCCAATGACAAGTCGGTGCGAATGATCGACGCGTTGGAGGAAAGGCTTAAAAGAAGCGGTATCACGATCCGGCAGGTGAATCTGAAAGACTTCAAAAACGAAGTCGTGAAGATTCGGGAAGTGTACAACAAGGCCTGGGACAAAAATCTGGGTTTTGTACCGACCACCGAGGCGGAATTTGATTACCTGGCCAAGGACCTGAAAATGATCCTTGATCCGAGGTACTGTCTGGTTGCTGAAAAAGGAGATGAACTGGTAGGATTTATACTCGGTATTCCGGATATCAACCAGATTCTGATCAAAATCAAGCGCGGACGTTTGTTGCCGACCGGGATTTTTAAATTACTGTTTGGCAAGAAAAACATCACGCGCATCCGCGTACTCACGCTCGGGGTGATCGACGGCTACCGCAAAATGGGTATCGAAGCCTGTTTGTACGGCCGCATTATCAAGAACACCTACGGCACCAAAGTGACGGGTGGGGAATGCTCATGGATGCTGGAAGAGAATTATCTCATGAACCACGCCATCGAGCAGATCAATGGTAAGCTGTACAAACGGTACAGATTGTTTGAGAAACCGATATGAAAGAAAAGCTATTCATAACAGGGGCCAGCGGATTTATAGGTTACCACCTGGTAGCGGCGGCACTCGAAGCGGGCATGGAAGTACATGCGGCGGTGAGGCCGAGCAGTGACCTGAGTTTCCTTCAAAAACTCAATGCCAATCCGAAGGACCTCGTGTATGTGAATGCTGATTTCAGTTCCAAAGATAAATTGACGAAGCTGCTGGAAGATGGAGGTTATACCTACATCATCCATGCAGCGGGAGTGACAAAAGCCAAAACCGCTGCTGCCTATAACCTGGTCAATGCGGAATATTCGCTGAATCTGGCGCAGGCTGCCGTGTCTGCGGATATTCCGTTGAAGCGGTTTGTGTTTTTAAGCAGCCTCGCGGCACTAGGCCCCGTGGCGTACAATGCGGCCCAGCCGATCACGGAAGAAACCTTGCCTGTTCCGGTGACGGATTACGGAAGAAGCAAGCTTTTGGCTGAGCAATACCTGAAAGAAGTAAATGGCCTGCCGCTGAGCATTATCCGCCCGACAGCAGTATATGGCCCCGGCGAAAAGGACCTGTTCGTCCTTTTTAAAACACTCAGCAAAGGTCTGGACGCCTACATCGGCAAAGGCCCGCAAAGACTGAGTTTCGTGTATGTAACAGACCTCGTGACGGCTACCATGGCCGCATTGAGGGAAACGGAGAAAGAGATTACGGTTTACAATATCTCGGACGGACAGGCATATGACCGTTACGCATTGGCAGACCAGTTCAGGGCCATCAGCGGGAAGCAGATTTTCCGCACGCACCTGCCACTGCTGCTCGTCGAAACGATCGCCCGGTTCCTGGATCTTGTTTATGCAAATTCATCAACAACACCGGTTTTAAACCAAGAAAAACTAAAAGAACTCACAGCCCCTAACTGGATCTGTAGCATAGATGCGGCCCGAAGTCGCCTGCATTACCAACCGCAATACAACCTGCACAAAGGCCTCGCAGAGACATTGACCTGGTATAAGGAGAATAAGTGGCTTTAACTATCGAACCCGCTTGATCATACGCAGCTGCCGGCGAATCTGCCGGTGTGGTTGAAGCGTACATGATTTCAAAACAAGCAGGGCAGCCAAAACACGTTACGAACGTTCCAACATGAAAGCAATCAACAAGTCGATATGGCTATACACACTCGTGGTGATCAGCATTCTGCAGATCGGCGCGGGTATAGCTACCGCACAATCGACGACCACTATAAAAGGTACTGTTACAGACGCAAAGACAGGCGAGACCCTGCCATACGTGTCGATCCTGATCCCGGGAACAACCATGGGGACCGCCTCCGATGCCGACGGCCGTTACGCAATGACCTTGCGTGAAGACCATTCGACGATCAAATTCACTTACGTAGGTTATATGGCCGTAGAAAAGCCGATCAAACCTGGTGTGAGCCAGACGATCGACGTGAAAATGGCGGTGGATGCCTCGATGCTGAAAGAGGTGACCGTTAAAACCAAAGCCCGGTACCGGAACAAGGACAACCCGGCGGTGCAGCTCATCCGCGAGGTAATCGCGCACAAGGATGAGAACCGGCCGTCGAGTAACAATTTTTTGGAATACGAACAGTATGAGAAGATTTCGCTCGCATTGAGCAACCTGTCCGACGATTTCAAGGACAAACGCATTTTCAGGAATTACCAGTTTTTGTTCAAAAGCCAGGATTCCACGGCTATGGGCGGCAAGAATATGCTCCCGGCCTACATCCAGGAAAAACTTTCGAAAGTTTATTTCCGCAAAAGCCCTTACAACAGGAAACAATACGTGCTGGCCAACCGCCGGGCCGAATTCGACGCGAAGTTTGTGGATAACGACGGTTTGAGCGCCTATTTCAACCGTTTGTATGAAGATATCAACATTTACGACAACGATATCTCCATTGCCACCAACTTGCTGCTGAGCCCGATCGCGAACTCCGCACCGACATTCTATAAATTCTTCATCCGCGATACCATCAAAACCGCCGATCCGCAGCTGATCGAGCTGGGTTTCGTGCCGCGGAACAAAACGGATATGCTTTTTGAAGGGAAACTATATGTGACCCTCGATGGTAAATATGGCGTGCAGAATGCCTATCTGACCGTTAACAAGGACATTAACCTCAACTTCATGCGCGACCTCGAAGCGCGCCTGGAATTCGAGAAAGGCGCCGACGGCCGTTACTTCATGAATAAGTCGACGCTCGCGATGGAGTTTGCATTGGGCGAGAAGAACGGCGGTTTGTACGGTCAGCGGACGGTGAACTTTAAAGACTATACCATTAACCAATCACGACCGGACAGCATTTATCGTGGGCCGGGCGAGGAAATCGTGTATGACCCGGAGATCAAAACGACCGAGTCATTCTGGGCCAGCAAACGCCACATTCCGCTGGAACGCACCGAGCTGGATATTTACAAGAATATCGACACGCTGCAAACCATCCCGTCGTTCAAGCGGACCATGGATATTGCTACCCTTTTCCTTTCGGGCTACAAGTCGTTCGGAGCAGTGGAAGTAGGGCCGGTAAATACCTTTTACAGCTTCAACCCGGTGGAAGGTTTTCGTCTCCGCTTCGGTGGCCGTACCACCACGGACATGAGCAAGCGGGTCTATTTCGAGACTTACGCGGCTTATGGTTTCAAGGACCGGAAATGGAAGTACTTTTTGAGCGGTACCTATTCATTCAACAACAAATCGGTATACCATTTCCCGCTGCATTATATCCGGGCGAGTTTCCAGCGCGATACCAAAATTCCCGGCCAGGAGCTGCAGTTTGTGCAGGAGGACAACTTCCTCTTGTCGTTCAAGCGCGGGGATAATAACCGTTGGCTGTACAATGATATTTATAAATTGGAATACGTGCGTGAGTTCGAGAGCCGCTTTTCTTACAAAATCGGTTTTACGCAGTGGAAACAGACCCCCGCGGGTGTACTGCGCTACGAGCATCTGAACGAGGGTGGGGAGCTTGAAAACGCGATGTCGCTGAATAATACCGAAGCGAACGTGGAATTCCGCTATGCGCCGCACGAGCAATACTATCAGGGCAAGTTGTACCGCACGCCGATCATCAATAAATACCCGATTTTCACCTTGCGCTACAATGCGGGTTTGAAAGGGGTTTTTGAAGGTGAAAACAACTACCATAACGTGGCATTGAACATTCAGAAGCGTTTTTACCTATCGCAGTTCGGTTTCGCGGACATTACGGCGGAGGGCGGTTATATTTTTGGTAAACAAATCCAGTTCCCGCTGCTGACGATCCACCGCGCCAACCAGACTTACGCCTACCAGCTGAATTCGTACAACCTGATGAACTTCCTGGAATTCGCGAGCGACCATTATGCTAGCCTGGATGTGCAGTATTACCTGAACGGCTTTTTGTTCAACAAAATACCCTTGCTGAAAAGACTGAAACTGCGCGAGGTAGTGAGCTTTAAAGGCTTAATGGGAGGTTTGCGGGATGAGAACAACCCGGCATTCAACCCGTCGCTGTACCGCTTTGCTACCGACGACCAGGGCCGGCCGATCACCTACACTCTGGCACGCGAGCCATATATCGAGGGTAGCGTGGGTATAGCCAACATTTTCAAGCTGTTGCGCGTAGACCTGGTAAAGCGTTTTACGTACCTCGACAATCCGAATGTGTCGGAATGGGGTATCCGGGCGCGGTTCAGGCTTGATTTTTAAGGCATTGATTTTAAAAGAGACACTAATTATGAATTACGCAATCATAGCAGCAGGGGAAGGGTCACGGTTGGCGAAGGAGGGTTTTACGCTTCCCAAGCCGATGGTGAGCCTGCACGGCGAAATGCTGATCGACCGGCTGATCGGAATTTTCATGCGGAATAATGCGGAGAAGATCATGGTCATCGTGAACGAAGAATCGCCGCTGTTGGAAATGCATTTGATGGGGCTGGCAGAAAACCTGCCCATTCAGATTATAAAGAAAACCACGCCGAGCTCGCTGCATAGCGTGTATGAGCTGTTCAAAAGCGACCCGGAATTGAGCGAAGTGTGCTTGACGACAACTGACACCGTTTTTCGCGAAGAGGAATTCAGCGCATTCATTACCGAATTTGCCGATAATAAGGATTTGGAAGGTCAAATGGCCGTGACTGCTTTCATCGACGACGAAAGTCCTCTCTATGTGGCAGTGGACGACGACGACCGCATTACCGCATTCACCGATGATAATAGTACCGACACCCCGTTTGTTTCAGGCGGGATTTATTGTCTCAGGAGGAAAGCGATCGAAACCGTGAATGTGGCCGTGGAAAATGGCGTGAGCCGGATGCGGAACTTCCAGCGGCAGCTCGTGACGGACGGTCTGCATTTGAAAGCATATCCATTTACCAAGATCGTGGATGTGGACCATGTGAGCGACATCCAGACTGCCGAGCTGTTCCTGAGCGGCGAAATGGCATTTTAGATTAACACAACAACACACACTGATCTGACACCAATTTATTACTAACAGACCGGGGCGTTTTGCCGGTCAACACCATAGATGAACGAATTAGAAATTCTGGGCGTGCACCGAAACAAAAAGTTCTCGCCCAACCATATCGGGAACGACGATGCGATTTTCACCCAAACGGCCAAGGAGCTCGAAAAACTGGGATGCCGCATTACCATCTGTTGCGAAGATGAGTTCCTGGCGATGGAAACAGTGAATTACAGCAAGATTTTTACCATGGCGCGCCAAAAGCAAGTCGTGGCGAAATTACAGGAACTGGAAAAAAACGGTACGCAAATTCTCAACTCCGCATTCGGCATTGAAAACTGCTTCCGCACCAACCTGACCAACGCATTGAACAACGCCAATATCCCGGTAGCCGACAGCTACATCGTACCGACCGACTACCAGGGAGATGAGGTTTTTGATAAAATAAAAGGAAAAGGCTACTGGATCAAAAGGGGCGATTTCCACGCCATCCATAAGGAAGATGTGTCGTTTGCCGCATCGCGCGAGGAAGCCAAGGAAATTTTGCGGGAGTACGCATTGCGCGAGATTCCCGACGCGGTGATTTCCCAGCATTTGGTGGGTGACCTGGTGAAATTTTACGGAGTAAGGGGCACGGATTTCTTTTTCTGGTTCTATCCGTACGATGCCAACCACCACAAATACGCGGAGTATCAGCAGATTAATGGCAATTCGGTGTATTATCCGTTCAGTGCGGAAGGTTTGCAGAATACCGCCAATGAAGCGGCAGGGGTAGTGGGGATCGATATTTACGGGGGCGATGCCATTATCGGGAAGGACGGCGATTACCGCATCATCGACCTGAACGATTGGCCGAGTTTCGCGCCGTGCCGTGACCAGGCAGCCGGAAAAATTGCCGGTCGCCTTTATGAAAGATTTTTGAACAACAATTAATGGAGACAACCACCACACCCCGCCCACGGGCAGAAGAACCTGAAAAAACCTCGGCATTCGAAAACTCGTTGAAATCGAATGACACCGAGGAGAAGATCGATATCTGGTTTTACCGGCCGATAGGTTACCAAATCGCATTGTTTTGCGCCAAGGTAGGCCTGCGTCCGAACCCGGTGACGATCATCAGTATTTTCTTCGGCGTAGCGGCAGGGATATTGTTTTACCCGCAGCAGTTGTGGATCAATGTGATCGGGATGCTGTCGCTGATGTTCGCCAACTCGCTAGACAGCGCCGATGGCCAGCTCGCGCGCATGACGAATGACAAGAGCCGGTTGGGCCGCATTCTCGACGGCGCGGCGGGTGATTTCTGGTTCATCGCCATTCACATAGCGATCTGTTTGCGGAGTATGGAAGAGGGGTGGACGGCGTGGATATGGGTACCGGGCGTGGTCGCAGGTGTGTCGCACATGATCCAGTCGGCGATGGCGGATTACTACCGCAATGTGCATTTGTTCTTCATCAAAGGCACCAACGGTAGCGAGCTGGATAACAGCCGTGATTTGCAAAAGGAGTACGACGAAATGAGCTGGTCGCGGGATTTTGGGATGAAACTCGTAGCCAGGCTGTATTTGAATTATACCAAAGAGCAGGAGTTTTTCTCGCCGAAGCTGCAAAAGTTGCTGGCCGTGGTGAAACAGAAATACCAGAACGGCCTGCCCGCGAAACTGATCACCGACTTCCGTGCGCAGAACAAGCCATTGATGAAGTATACGAATATCGTCCAGTTCAATACCCGGGTGATATTCCTGTTCCTCTGGCTGTTCCTGGATCAATCGTGGGTCTATTTCTTTTTTGACATTTTCATTCTCAACCCGATCCTGATTTACATGATCGTGAAACAGGAGCAGGTGAGTAACCATTTTTATAAGGAGATAACCTCCGGCAAATACAATGGGTAGCAAGTTGTACAAGGCCCTTTTCATGGCAATCGGCATTTTCTCGCTGGGCTATATGATCTATGGCACCGGGTTGCTCGTGATTTGGGAAAACATCAACCGTACGGGTATCTGGTTCGCACCGGTGATCGGCAGCTGGCTGGTGATCTACATCCTGAATGCCCTCGCATTCCGCGCGATCATCCGCGAACCGCAACTGCCGGAGACGGACATGTCATTTTGGTCGGTCCTGCGACTGACGATCTCGGGTTATGCCATCAACTACATTACCCCATTCGTAGCGCTCGGCGGCGAGCCGTATCGCATCATGGAGCTGAAACCGACGCTCGGCATTCAGAAAGCCACTTCCTCGGTGCTGCTGTACAGTTTGATGCATATGTTTTCGCACGTGCTGTTCTGGCTGGTGTCTATTGTATTGATCGTGGCGGTGGTGCCGTTGAGCGATGTCATGCTGGCCGGTTGCGGGATACTGTTGGTGGTAGGGCTGGTGCTGGGGTATTGGTTTATTAATGTATATAAAAAGGGGTTCACTGTAAGCACTTTCCGCTTGCTGGAAAAGGTGCCTTTTATCAAAAACAAAGCGAGGGAATTCGCCGTAAAAAATGCCGAAACGCTGTATGAAGTAGACGAGCAGATCCGCGTCCTGTACTCCGATCGCCGGGAAGCATTCTATGCGTCGCTGTTCTATGAATTTGCGGGCCGGGTAATCGGCTGCCTGGAAATCTATTTCACGGCCCATGCTATTGGCATGGAAATGACACTGGCGCAGTCGCTGATTGTCAGTTCCGGTTCATCGCTGTTTGCGAATCTGATCTTCTTCTTCCCGATGCAGCTCGGTACCCGCGAAGGCGGCCTCGCATTGGCATTGAGAAGTGTGGGATTGCCTGCGGCGCAGGGGATATTTATAGGGGTAGTATTAAGAATTAGAGAGATAGTCTGGATTATCATCGGATTGGCTCTCATTAATAGAAAAACAAAAAACAATCAGCTGGACAGCACAGATCCAAAACTGGAACCAGTTCCGGTCAGATCTAACTGATTAGCTGAATCTGAATTAGAATCTGATTGTGATCTGATTCTGATTGTAATCTTATTCTGTGATCCCCGGGCTAAAGTCCGGGGTAAGGCGATTGGCTTCTGGATGTAATGCAGAGCTAAAAGAAACACAGAACTGCCTGTGAATTAGCAACAAGAAAAGATCCATTGCCGCCCTCTTCAGAGGACGGATTAAGAGAGCTAGTGGAAGTTGAATGGTTTTTTATTGAAAGAATTAATATAAGAATCTAATAGCCAGGGATTTTAATCCCTGGAAACTAAAATATGATTAAAGGAATTTTATTTGATTACGGCGGTACAATCGATACAAATGGGCTGCATTGGGCCAATGTTTTATGGGATGCTTACCAAAATAATCATGTAAAGGTTGATAACGAAGCATTTGCGAGTGCATACAAGTTTGGCGAGAGGGCATTGGCTATCCATCCGATCATCCAGCCGCATCATGTGTTTTATGATGTGCTGTTTCTCAAAGTAGAGCAGCAATTTGGCTACCTGAAAGAAAACGGATACGAGCTGGACAGCCAGGCCATCGAGGCCATCGCCCGCGAATGTGACCGCGTCGCACGCACTAGTGTTGAAAAGGCAGCGCCCGTTCTCGAAAAGCTGGCCGCCGAATACCCTCTCGTGATGGTTTCCAATTTTTATGGTAACCTGAATAGCGTATTAAAGGAATTTGGCATTGCGCATTATTTCCAGGCTGTCGTCGAATCGGCAGTGGTCGGCGTCCGGAAGCCCGACCCCGCGATATGGCAGCTGGGCGTGGAAGCGCAGGGCTTTCTTCCGCATGAATGCGTGGCGGTAGGTGACTCCTATTCCAAAGACATTCTGCCTGCAAAGGCAACAGGCGCAAAGGCGATCTGGCTGAATGTGGCGGGATTCGAAGAAGATACCAAAATGCTGGCATCGGTCGCCGATGCCGAAATTACAGATTTTGCCCAGGTGGCCGACACCATTAAAAACCTGGGTTCACAACCAGGCATTTAAATGCCTGGTGAAAAATGAAAAATTACCATGTACGACATTTGTACCATCGGGCATATCACTTTGGATAAAGTAGTTACTGCCCAGTCTGTCAAGTATATGCCCGGGGGCACTTCGTTCTATTTCTCGAAGGCGCTCCGGCAGTTCGACGTCCGCTATATGCTCGTAACGGCATTGGCCGAGAAAGAAAGCCATATCGTTGCCGGCCTGCGGGAGGAGAACATCGAAGTTTTTTCCCAGAACAGCCCCTACACAGTTTATTTCGAAAACATTTACAGCGCCAACCAGGACCACCGCGAGCAGAATGTGTTGCATAAGGCCGCACCATTCACCGTGTCGCAAATGCCGGCCATCGAAGCAAAGTACTTCCATTTGGGGCCATTGCTTTCGGACGATATTACCGTGGATCTCATCAAAATGCTCGCCGCGAAAGGCAAAGTTTCACTCGATATCCAGGGTTATCTGCGCTACGTGAAAGACCAGAAGGTTTTCTATACCGATTGGGAAGCCAAAAAGGAAGCACTGCCCTACATCCACATTCTCAAAGCCAATGAGTTCGAAATGGAAGTGGTAGCAGGCACGAGCGACGTGATCGAAGGTGCGAAATATCTCGCCAATCTGGGGGTAAAAGAAGTAATCATTACGCTGGGCAGCAAAGGGTCATTGATTTACAAAGACGACCATTTTTACCAGATCCCTGCTTACAAACCGACCGACGTCGTGGACGCGACCGGCTGTGGAGATACCTATATGGCCGGCTACTTGAGCCAGCGCGTGAAGGGCGCGGGAGTACAGGAAGCAGGCGAGTTCGGGGCGGCGATGGCGACACTGAAAATCCAATCGTCGGGGCCTTTCTCCGGAAATGCGGAGGATGTGCAGGAAGTGTTACAATACGGCGAATGCGACCGTGAAATTATCGCACAAGCCATTTTTTGAATGTAGTTTTTGATTAAAGTCATGAAATACGTACTCAACATTCTGATGGCGCTCAGCCTGACGCTTGTTTCGTATGCAGGAGGGTTATCCGACAAAAAAGCCGGCACAACGGCCACGGACCCGGACGAGTTTCCGGTTCCCAGCAACGTTCCCGGATTGCTTTTTTACATTCAGCGAGACCCGAATACGAATACAATCTGTTACCAGCTTAACGTCGACAAACAAGGGAAAATCAGCGAAAAGAACCCCGTTAACACATTCTGGATCCGTTATCCGGAGGGTGGGGTACGAAAGGAGCTCAATTATTTGCAGCGGAAATTTGCATACGGTATCAATTCAAAGGCGATCGGCAATGCTACTTATGAACTCCGTTCGGTAGCATATTCCAAACTGCCGCTTTACCTGCGGAGGGATACCCGGAATGAATACCATGTTTATACCAGCATAGATAAAAAGGAATGCATCCTGAGCAGGGTATTCATCCGGATCGACGGCGGTACATTCTGGTCGCCGAATGTGCTCTATATCGAGCTCAAAGGCACCGAGATTGCTACCGGTAAAACCATTATTCAGCGAATAAAACCATCCTGACATGCCTAAAAACTATGTCTCCAACTCAACGGAATCTTCCAGGATGTTTAAAAGCGACTTTCTGGAAGCATTCTCGAAGGTACATTATTCAGTGCCCCTTTTCATTTTCGTACCGGTGATCACCTACTTTTCCTGGAAAGCGTTGGGTCCGGGGGAGATGCTTTGGTACAATTTTGTAGGTACGGTATTCGGAGGACTGTTCTTCTGGACTTTCACCGAATACTTTATGCACCGGTTCGTGTTTCATTTTACACCCCGCGGCAAGTTGATGGAGCGCATCCATTTCATTTTCCACGGAGTGCATCATGATTACCCCAATGACGCCAAGCGATTGGTGATGCCGCCTTCGGTGAGCATTCCGCTGGCGACGGGCTTCTACTTTCTGTTCACGCTTTTTTTAAGTGAATATTATGTAGCCGCCTTCTATGCGGGGTTTATGGCAGGGTATCTGTTTTATGATATGAGCCATTATGCGTTGCATCATGCTAATTTCAAATCCGGGTTCTGGAAGAAATTAAAGAAGCATCATATGCAACATCACTATTCAGATGCAAGTAAAGGTTACGGTGTAAGTTCAGATATTTGGGACAGGGTTTTCGACTCCAACGAAAAACGCGCCTCAAAGTCTAACTCAATCTAACTCTGTAACTTTAACTTATGAAGAACCTTGGAAGTGAGAATTTAGACCAGGTCTTCAGAGATGAAATCACGAAGGTTTCGGACTTCAAGTTCGGGACAACGGTGGTGAACGTCTTTGACGATATGGTGAGCAGGTCAGTACCCTATTACAACGAGATGCAGCGGATGCTCGCCGAGATCGCTGCCGACCATGTGAAAGAAGGCACATTTGTGTACGACCTGGGGTGTTCTACCGGCACGACGCTGATTGGCTTGGACCAACTCATTCCCTCGGACATCCGGTTTGTCGGGATCGACGAGTCGCAGGAAATGCTCGACAAATGCGACGTGAAGCTGAAAGAAGCGGGTTTTGTAAGACCATACGACCTCGTCGCGGGGGATTTGCACCAGCAGCTTCCCATTTCCAATGGTTCTGTCGTGATACTCTGCCTTACGCTGCAATTTGTGAGGCCGTTGTACCGCGAAAGGCTTCTGAGAAACATTTACGAAGGATTGAACCCCGGCGGTGTACTGCTGCTGGTCGAGAAAGTGCTCGCGGAGAGCAGCGTGTTCAATCGTGATTTTATTAAATACTATTACAACTATAAGCGGCGCAACCATTACAGCGAGCTCGAAATATCCCAGAAACGGGAAGCGCTCGAAAATGTGCTGATCCCTTACAAGTTGTCTGAAAACATGCTTCTGCTGAAAGAGGCCGGTTTCGCCGACTGCGAAATTTTCTTCAAGTGGTACAATTTTTCAGGAATGATAGCTTATAAAAAATCATGATCGCGATCGGAAATTTCTTTTTCAAGTACAGAAATAACCTGTTTATCATCCTGTACCTGCTGTTGTTTTTGCCGTCGCCGCCGATCTTTTCACGTGAGCAATTCGGTCCGGGCTATTACCTGTACCCGGTGATCGTCGGATTGCTGGTAACGTTTTCGGGAGAGCTCATCCGGGGTATTACCATTGGCCTCGCGTACATTATCCGCGGCGGCCGCGATAAGAAGGTGTATGCTGAGACCCTGGTGACCGAAGGTATTTTCCGGCATTGCCGTAACCCACTGTATGTGGGCAATATTCTGATGCTGCTCGGGGTGGGCATTTTGGCCAACTCGCTGATCTACGTCGGAATCGTAATGCCGTTGTTTTTGTTTATCTATCAGGCGATTGTACTGGCCGAAGAGAACTTTTTGCGGAACAAATTCGGTGCGCAGTTTGATGCGTATTGCAGCCGGGTGAACCGCTGGCTGATCAATCCGGCAGGTATTTGGGATACATTTAAAGATATGCGTTTCAATTACAAGCGTTGGCTTTTGAAAGAATATAACACATTGCTGGTTTGGCTGATAGGCATTGTGGCCCTATTGATTTTCAAATACCCGGAAATCGTGCCCGAACCGGATAACAGGATCACCCTTTTTGCGGCGATCGTAGTGATACTCGGCGCATTGTATGGTTATGTAAGGTATTTGAAGAAATCCGGAAAAATGACAGACAGCATGGCCTGAAATAAGAAGGATGGCGTTTTACTGTAAAACGCCATCCAAAAGTAACGCATTGGCACACTATTGGTTAAGCCTCCTGAACCTACCGAAGCATCACACATTTCATTAACCCCCTAATAAATTAAGCACCATGAATATTGTAATCGTAGGAGGAGGATTTGCCGGTGTCAACCTGGCGCTGGACCTTGCAAAGAGCGAGAAATTTGAGGTAACCCTGGTAGACAAGAACAACTACAACTTCTTTCCGCCGCTGATATACCAGGTCGCAACGGCCTTCCTGGAACCATCGAGCATCAGCTACCCGTTCCGAAAGCTCTTTTCAGGCAAAGAAAACCTTCACTTCCGGTTAGGGGAGTTGCAGAGAGTGGTACCGGGGGAGAACAAGATCATCCTGCATAACGGCGAGCTGGCCTATGATATCCTGGTGTTCGCAACCGGTGCGGAAACGAATTTCTTCGGGATGGAGAACGTGAAGCGGAATGCGACGCCGATGAAAACGCTCGAAGACGCGATTAGTATGCGGAACAAGCTGCTGATGCAGATGGAACAGGCGACGCTTAGTAACGATCCGGCGGAGATCAAGAAGCTGCTGACGGTCGTGATCGCGGGAGGTGGGCCTACGGGCGTGGAAATTTCAGGGATGTTTGCCGAAATGCGTAACGGTATTCTCCGCAAGGAGTATCCCGAGCTGGCCGGGAAAGGCAGCGAAATATACCTGGTCGACGGTAGTGAGGCATTGCTTTCACCCATGAGCAAAGCTTCGCAGGAAGACACGTACAAAGACCTGAGCAAGCTCGGCGTGAAGATCCGCCTCAATACCCACGTGTCCGACTTTGTAGACGACAAAGTGTATTTCTCCGAAGGCGACAGTATCGAAGCCAAAACGCTCATCTGGGCGGCCGGGGTTACGGGTAGGGTGTTCGAAGGTATTCCGGCGGAAGCTTACGGACGCGGGCGGAGGTTGCTCGTGGATGCGTACAACAAAGTGAACAGTACCTATAATATCTACGCGATTGGCGACTGCTGTCTGCAAACCACCGACGAGGGCTTCCCGAACGGGCACCCGCAGGTAGCGCAGGTAGCGATCCAGCAAGGCAAGAACCTCGCGCGTAACTTTGAGCTGATCGCCGAGCATCAGCCGCTGCATGCATTTAAATACAATGACAAAGGCTCGATGGCCATTATCGGCCGCGCCAAAGCCGTGGTAGACCTGCCTTCGCCGAAAGTCCATTTCAAAGGCGTGATCGCATGGCTAGCCTGGCTTTTCATACACCTCATTTCACTGATCAACCACCGTAATCGTATGAAAACGCTTTACAACTGGATGATCGCCTATTTCACCAAAGATCAGTCCCTGCGAATGATCATCAAGCCTTCGGTAACGCAGGAAAAGGTCGAATCGGTTTAATGGAACCGTAATTCAACGTTTATCGTTGGCAGTTTGACAAAAAACACTGAATTTTAGTAACCGAAAGCCATCAGAGCATTCATTCAGTGTGCAAAAAACCAAATAATGGAACCGATCACGATTGATGTAACTCAAAACACACCATACGGTCTCCAGAAACTTGACTCATCCATTTCTTTCCGGAGCTTCATCAGCTTTCTGGAAAGTAAAATCGATCAGGAAGAAACGGTCAAAAAGACATTTTTCTCGCTGGTTCTTGATAAACTGAAAGCCAACCCGGCTTTCAGTCAGGATATTCCGCTCTCGGAAGTGACCAACTATAAAGAGGAACTGAGTTTGATCTATGGCATGCTCATGCCACCTATCGCCAACGAAAAGGAAGTTTTCTGGGCGTTGAGTGCTCCCGTCAGCCCTATTGTTTTTTACGGCACGTCGGGTTTTTACAGCCTGCTTTTTCAGCAGGATGGCAATATACGGTGCGACCTCATTGAGGACCGCGGGGTCAACTACAAGCAAAAAATGCAGATGCTCTATTCCTTCATTTTGGAAAAGCTCTACCATTTTCCGCCCCTGCACCATCCTGATATGATCATTACTTTGAAGGACGACGATTCAGGCCTGCAGAAGTTTTACCGGGTGCATATCGACAACAGTTTTTGTGAAGTGTATGCCAAAGGCAGCCTCCCCGAGCTCGACCTCGATACGCTGCGCTCGGATTTGCAGGAAAATTTCGATCTGAACGTATTTTCCACCTTATTGCCGCACAGCCTCTTTCATTTCGAGGGCTTCTCGGTGATTACGCTCAACGACGTTACCGCTGAGCACGCCGTCGAAAATATCAAGAATACCATCCTCGACCGCGCTTCCTATGATCCCAAAACGTATTTCAATTATGTGGCGGGCGCATTGAAAATGCTGGTTGAAAACGCTGGGGTCGATTTCGGACTCATGGCCGTCTTGCGCGTGAACAACAAACTCGTTTTCGACCGGAGCTCTATCCTGTTCAGCAAGCTTATGAGCGCCGCTACCGAGAACGACATGGCCGAGCAGACGTACCTCGACATGGCTACCCAGTATTTCGAGGCCCCCAAAACGCTGCTCTTGCGTAACCTCGGTGCGGAAGATCCGAAAAAGCAGGACTTTATCCGCATTCTGCAAAATGACGGTGTGGAAGCGTACGCACTGCTGCCCGTTTACCACGATAACAAGGTAGTAGGGGTGCTGGAAGTGTATTCCAAAGAGCAGAAATCGATTGACGAACGCTTGCTCGCGAAGCTGGACATCGCATTGCCGTGGATCGCGCAGATGATGACCAACTACATCGACGAGTTCAATTTGCAGATCGACAATGTGATTCGCGACAAGTTTACCTCGCTGCAACCCGCCGTACAATGGCGCTTCCGCGAAACCGCCTGGCATTATATCCGCGACAAGGCCCTCAACCCGCAGAGCGCGGAGATAGAAGGCATCCAGTTTCGGAATGTGTACCCGCTGTACGGCGCGATCGATATACGGAATTCCACCCTCGAAAGAAATGCGGCACTTCGGGAAGACCTTCGTCTTCAATTCAATGTATTGATAGAAACCTTTACTGTTCTTAAACAAAAACTCGGGTTCGGACTGGCCGACGAGATGATTTTCAAATGCCGCAAATGGATTGCGGAAATCACTGACGAAAGCACCGATAACGACGAAATGAAGATCCGGGACTTCCTGGAAAACGAAGCGCATCCATTCCTGCAGCATTTCAAGGACGAAAGCCTGAAAATGTTCGGTTCGGGCGCTATGGACCCCGGCGAGCTGGTGCTGCGCAACCGCATTGACCAGTATTTTGAAATGATTGACGAGGATCATGGCTCGGCATTTGCCAACCGTCGCGAGCTGGAAGCTTCTATGCAGGCGATTAACTCCTCCGTCAACCTCTACCTCGATCTGTTCAGAAACGAAATCCAGGAATCATACCCCTGCTATTTCGAGAAATTCAGGACGGACGGGATCGAATACGACATTTACATTGGCCAGTCCATTGAACCGGAAAAGCGTTTCAGCGAACTTTACCTGAAAAACATCCGCCTGTGGCAACTGACAACGATGGCGGCCATTGCCCGCATTACGCATTCGTTGATCCCGCAACTGGAAAAGCCGTTGGAAACCACTCAGCTGATTTTCATCAACTCGGGCAGTATCGACATCAGTTTCCGGGACGACGAGCGGCGGTTCGATGTCGAAGGCGCCTACAATATCCGGTACCAGGTGATCAAGAAGCGGATTGACAAGGTGCATGTGAAGGGAACGGGCGAGCGGCTTACCCAGCCGGGCAAGATCGCACTCGTGTATTTCAACAGCAAGTCGGCCGAAGAATATGTGGGCTATATCCGGTATTTGCAGGAAAAAAATACTTTATTGGATGACCTGGAATTTTTCGATCTGGAAGACTTGCAGGGAGTTACGGGACTCAAAGCGCTTCGCGTAGGCGTGAACCTGGAATCGGACTGGAATTAACGAAGCATCATAACTGAACGTTCTATGAATTATAACCATCGGCTCGACAAGGTTAAGCATCACGTCCACCATTTTTTTGGTACCAAGGCGCTGGCACAGCTTAGCTACCATAATCTCGTTCATACGGAGTCGGTGGTGGGCAATGCCGTCAAGATTGCCAACCATTACCGGTTGGAGGATAAGGAGACTTTTATCGTGGTGACGGCCGCCTGGTTCCATGATACGGGGTATAGTACCGGTGAGGCGGCGGGGCATGAAAAACGAGGCGCTGCAATGGCCGCCGAGTTTCTTCGCTCGGAAGAGGTGGAAGAGGAGGTAATCACCGAAGTGGAAGGGTGCATCCTGGCGACGGTATGGCCGCAAAAGCCGACGAATTTTTTGCAACAGGTTGTTTGCGATGCCGATTTGTACCATTTGGGAACGCCCGAGTTTGGCGATTGGAACAAGCTCGTGCGAAAAGAGGCCGAGCAGCGCCTGGGAAGGAAAATCGATAAGGCCGAGTGGCGCAAAAGTACCATCAAATTGCTCGAAAACCATGAGTACCAGACCGATTACTGCCGCGATCTTTTGGATAAACAAAAGAAAAAGAATCTCGAAAAGTTGAAGCAAAAGCTGCTGGAAGACGCGTTGGAAGAAGCGGCCGCATCGGAATCGCAGGAGCGGGCGGCGTCGGCAATACCGGCGACCGAGCCATCGGTAACCAGCCCGGCCACGTCGACCGTTGCGGACCTTCCGGTGATCAAGCACCACAAGGAAACATTTATTCCCGAAATAGCCGAAGGCAAAAAGAAAAAGGATGATAGACCGGACAAGGGTATCGAAACGATGTTTCGGATCAGCTCCAACAATCACCAGCGCCTGAGCGATATGGCCGATAACAAGGCGCATATCATGATCACGACCACGTCAATCATCATTTCGGTGCTCCTAAGCGTGCTGGTACGCAAGCTGGAAGACAATGCATACCTCATTATTCCGACGATGATGCTGCTCACGGTGTGTATGGTCACGATGGTGTTCTCGATCCTGTCCACGCGCCCGACGATCCCGCGCGGTACATTCACGCAGGACGATATCGATGCCAAAAGCGTGAACCTGCTGTTTTTCGGGAACTTCTACCGGATGTCGTTCAATGAGTATTCCAAAGGCATGCAGACGATGATGAACGACCGGGATTTTCTGTACGGTAGCCTGACGAAAGATGTTTATTCCCAGGGTGTTGTCTTGGGTAGAAAGTACCGGCTGCTGCGCGTGGCTTATAATGTATTCATGTTTGGCATCGTCATTTCCGTGGTCGCATTTGTGATCGCCTCCATTTTCTTCGAACACTGATCCGCCGTCTTATGGAAGCGTTCCGCTATTTCAACCGGGATATCAGCTGGCTTTCCTTCAATGAAAGGGTATTGATGGAAGCCGCGAACGAGTCCGTCCCGCTCATGGAACGGATCCGGTTTCTGTCGATCTACTCGTCCAACCTCGATGAATTTTACCGGGTTCGGATGCCTTACCTGCAAAGGAACGCGATGCAGGATGCGGATAACAATGCCTTTCTGGATGCAGAGGCAACCGTGAACCGGCAGCTGGATGAATTCGGCAGTATTCTCGGGAAGTCGGTCATTCCGGGGCTGGCACGGCTGGGGTTTCATTTTTTGTATAAAGAACCCATCTCCGAACAGATCGCCGCTTTCGCACGCCACTATTTTTATACGCAAATAGCGGGCTTTTTGCAGCCGGTTTATTTGAACGATAAGACTTCCTTTTTTCCTGAAAACAACCAGATCTACATTGTCGTAGTGCTGGAATTACCGGGCGACAAGGAGAAAATCGCACTGGTGAACATCCCCGTGCCCCAGCTCGACCGGTTTGTAAAAATAAAACAGCCCGACGGGGAATACATTATCTTCCTCGAAGACCTCATTCGCTGTAATCTGAGCATTCTCTTTCCGGATGCGCTGGATATCAAAGCATTCAATATCAAAGTTACCCGCGATGCGGAGCTGGATTTGCTCGACGAAGATGGCGAGGATATGGCTGAACAGGTGGAGAAGCAGTTGAGCAAACGCGACTTTGGCCTGGCCACGCGGTTGCTGTACGAGCCTGGGTTGTCGTTGCGGCATTTGCAATACATTGTGAATGTGTTTGATCTGAAAAAAGCATCGCTTGTGGAAGGCGGGCGCTACCATAATCTGAAAGACCTGTCGGCGCTGCCCGTGGCTTCACCGGCGATTTCCTATCCCGTCTGGCCCGCTGCGCAGCATCTGCAAGGTTTTGAGGCGCCCGAGACATTGTTCGAAGCCCTTACCCGTCGCGATCTGATGGTCCATGCGCCCTACCAGACTTACGATACCATTCTCCGGTTTTTCAATGAAGCCGCGATAGACCGCTCGGTGCAGGAGATCTACACAACCATGTACCGGGTTGCATATGATTCCAAAATTGCCCACGCGCTCATTACCGCGGCCAAAAACGGGAAGAAGGTAACAGTGCTCGTCGAGTTGAAAGCACGGTTCGATGAAGCGAACAACATCCGCTGGGCGAAGAAAATGAAATCGGCGGGCGTGAAGATTATTCACAGCGTGACTGCATTGAAGGTACATGCGAAACTGGCATTGGTGAAGCGAAAACATGCGACGCATTCCCACCTCGGCTTGCTCGCTACGGGTAACCTCAACGAAGGCACCGCCCGCTTTTACACCGACCATATCCTGCTCACGGCCCATCCGGCCATGCTGAAAGAAGCCGAACTATTGTTTGGTTTTTTAAGTAAAAAGAAAAAGCCGGAGAAGATCGACGCCTTGCGTTTCGAGCATTTGCTGGTAGCGCAGTTCAACCTGCAAAACCGGTTTATTGAGCTGATCGACAGGGAGATTGAGAATGCCAAAGACGGCCTTCCCGCAGGCATTACCATTAAACTGAACAACCTGGAAGAGGAAGTGCTGATTAATAAATTGTACGAAGCTTCCAATGCGGGCATTACTATTAACCTGATTGTGCGCAGCATTTGCAGGCTCGTGCCGGGCATTCCGGGGCAGAGCGAAAACATCCGTATCAAGCGCATTGTGGACCGCTACCTCGAACACGGACGCGTTTTCATTTTTCATAACAATGGCCAGCCCGAGGTATTCATGGGTTCGGCCGACTGGATGAACCGCAACATTTACCGCCGGATCGAAGTTTGCTTCCCGATCTATCACGAAGATTTGAAAAAGCAGCTCATCGACATTCTGGCCCTGCAATGGGACGACACCGTGCAAGCCGTGTGGATCGACGAGAAACTGCATAATGCGCCCGTTACGACGCTTCCCGGGGGCGTGCGTTCGCAGGAGGCCATTTACCAGTACCTGACGGGTGCTGTCGAGAATTTTAAAAAGACATTCTGATGAAAAATCAATACCGATCGGTGCTGGCAGCGGTTGCATTGCTGGGCTTGCTCGCAGCCAGCTGCAATTCGACGCAAAAGGAGACGGAAATTTTCCGTGCATATGATTTGAATAAACCTGAGAAATTCAACCTGCCAGAAAGCCTGTTCGAGGTTTCGGGCATCGCATTCGACAAGGGGCAGAGCGATACGATCTACGCAATCCAGGACGAAGACGGCAAGTTATTCAGGCTGGCGTGGGACGTGCCGAAGCAATTGCATGCGAAGTTTGGTAAAAAAGGTGATTACGAAGATGTTTCGATCATCAACGACCGCGCCTACATTCTGAAAAGCAATGGTACTATTTACACATTCCCAATGGCCGAAGCCGTTTTCGGGGAGCCGGAAGGCGTATCGGAAGTGAAAGGTATTTTACCCAAAGGCGAATACGAAGGAATGTATGGCGACGAAGGTACCGGCGAGCTGTTTGTGATTTGCAAGAACTGCGTGGGTGATGACTCCAAGAACAGTGTTTCGGGCTATATCCTGAAAACCGGGCCGGATTCAGCGATCGCGGAATCCGGCAAGTTTGCCATTAATGTGGATGAAATTAAAGCGATTACCGGCAAGGTAGCGCGTGGTTTCAGGCCGTCGGGTATTGCGCGGAACCCCATCACCAAGGAGTGGTACATTATTTCGGCGGTGAATAAGCTGGTGGTCGTGGCCGACCGGCAATGGCGGGTGAAAGACGCTCACCATCTGAACAGCAATATGTTTATCCAGCCGGAAGGCATTGCGTTCGACAATGCGGGCAATCTTTATATTTCCAATGAGGGCGACGACCTTTTCAGCGGAAACGTGCTCAAATTCAGAAAATCGGGCCAATAGGGCCTTTCCTGACATCCTATGAATAGATATTTACTCCGTTTACTTGCGTTGGGGACAGTTCTGGCAGGCGTATCGTCCTGTGCCGGCTATAAAACCCGTTTTTCGAAGGAAGGTGCGCAATGGCAGTCGGCTTCGCCCGATCCTGCATTGGAACTGAAACATACCATGTACCTCGTGGGCGACGCGGGCAACGATTCCCCCGGCAACCGTGCGCCGGTTCTGGAATACCTCAAAACGAAACTCGGTACTGAGTCGAAAAATAGCTCCATATTGTTTCTTGGGGATAATATCTACGAATCGGGCATGCCGCCTTCGGAGGACTCGGCGGCACGTAAGGTGGCCGAATTTCGCATTGATTCACAGCTCGAAACTCTCGAAAACTTCAAAGGACATCCCATTTTTCTGCCTGGTAACCACGACTGGCGAGGCTGGGGAGTGAAGGGTTTGAAACGGCAGGAAAAATACGTTCAGAAGCATATCAACGAGGCCCGGGGAAAGAAGGATAAGGAGGAGTATGAAGATTATTTCCTCCCATTGAACGGCTGCTCGGGCCCGGAAGTAGTGGAACTGAACGATAATGTGGTGATCATCGTCGCCGATTCGCAATGGTGGCTTACCGACTGGGACCGTGACCAGAAGATTAACGACGGGTGCGAGATCAGGAACCGCGAGCAGTTCCGGTTTGTGTGGGAGAATGTGGTGCGTAAATACCGCAACAAACACGTCGTGATCGCGATGCACCACCCGCCTTATACCTATGGCCCGCATGGGGGAAGGTTTACCATCAAGCAGCATATTTTTCCGCTTACCGAACTCAATCCGAAATTGTACATCCCGCTGCCGGTACTCGGCAGCCTCAGCGCATTGTTCCGCGCGACGATCGGTTCGCGGCAGGACGTCGCCAACAAGCATTATAAGGAGCTCCGCACGGCGGTACTCGCAGGTGCGAAAAAGAACGGGAAATTCATTTTTGCGAGCGGGCATGAGCATGCATTGGAGTTTATCGAGAATGACGGGCAGGAGTTTATCGTGAGCGGAAGCGGCTCGAAAGTCAGTCCGGTGAGCCTTGGCAAGGGATCGATGTTTTCTTCTTCCAAACTCGGTTTCTCGACATTGAGCTTTTACGCAGGCGGCGAAACCTGGGCCAAATTCTGGGAAGTAACACCCGACGGCAAGGATGCCAAACTGGTTTTTCAGCACAAAGTGAAGGATAAGCAGCTGACCGAAATTCCGGATTCGACCATTGCATTTACCGAATACAACCAGCATGCCGACTCGACTACGAAATTCATTGTCAGCAACGAGGTAAAACCGATTGGCAAAATCCACAAAGCCATGCTAGGAGAGCATTACCGGCCATTATACCTCCAACAATACCGCTTTCCGGTGCTGGATATGGCTACCTACAAAGGCGGCGTGATCCCCATCAAGCAGGGTGGGGGTAACCAGACTAACTCGCTGCGCCTCCGCGACGGCGACGGTCGGGAATATGCTATGCGCGGGCTTACCAAGGACGTGAGCCGGTTTCTGCCATTTCCGTTCAATCAGATGATCGCGGCGCAATACCTGGTGGAAGATAATTTCCTTTCGACGAACCCGTTTGCCCCCTTGAATATGCCTGCATTGGCGGGGGCGATCAATGTGTATCATACCAATCCGAGAATGTACTATGTGCCGGCCCAGCCCGGCCTGGGCACGTTCAACAACATTTTCGGTGGAACGATGAACCTCGTGGAGGAACGGGCCGACGGTAAGAAATGGAAGAATGCCGATTTCTTCGGCAATCCCGATAAAATCGTAAGTACGCCCGAACTGGTGGAAGCATTGCTGGAAAACAGCAAAAACAAAGTCGATGAATCATGGGCGATCCGCACGCGTTTGCTCGATTTCGTGGTAGGCGATTGGGACCGCCACGACGACCAGTGGGCCTGGGCTTCGACCAAGCAGAAAGACGGTACCATCATTTACCGTCCCATTCCCCGCGACCGCGACCAGGCATTTTCGCGCTACGATGGCTTTCTAACCAACATTGCCCGCCAGACGCTGCCATTCCTGAGGCAATTGCAAACCTACGGCCCCGAGATCCAGAGCATGAAATGGACCACTTGGAGCGCCCGCCTTTTCGACCGCACGTTCCTGAACGAGCTAAGCTGGGAGCAGTGGGAAGAGCAGGTGAAGTACATTCAGAAAAATCTTACCGACGAGGCTATCGAGGCGTCTTTCAATGACTGGCCTCCCAAAGCGCGCGAAATGGTATCCGCCAAAATGATCGAAGGCCTGAAAGCACGCCGCGCACATTTGATGGAGATCGCACGCGCGCATTATGAATTTGTGAGCAAGGAAGTGAATGTGATCGGTACCGAAGAGAAGGAACGCTTCCTGATCGAGCGCGTGGACGACGCGCATACGCGTGTGACCGTGTACGAGACGGGTAAGGAAGGCCGCATCAAGCACCAGAATTACCAGCGGGTTTTCGAAAATGCGGTGACGCATGCCATCAATATTTATGGAAATGGCGACGACGATGAGTTCATCGTAAAAGGCGAGGTCCGTAAAGGAGTTAAACTGCGGCTTATCGGCGGGCAGGGTAAGGACGTTTTCGCGGATAGCGCGCGCGTGAGCGGTGGCGGGAAGAAAACGCTCGTTTATGACGATTTGAAAAGCAATACCATTATCCCGGGCCCTGACACGAAGGACAAGCGTACCAGCCTATACCGTTTTAATGTGTACGACCGCAGGAGTGCCGACAGCAACTATGATATCACATTGCCGCTGCCATTGATCGGTGCGAACCCTGACGACGGTTTCTTCCTCGGTGGCGCGGTGAATATCACCAAATACGGTTTTAAGAAAGAGCCCTATGCCTCGGTGCAGAGCATTGGCGGGAGTTTTGCGGTGAGAACGCAGGGTTTCAAAGTCAATTACACCGGCGATTTTATCAATGCATTCAAGAAATTCGATTTTTACCTCGATAGCTATTACCGCGGCCCGCGCTATGCATTCAACTATGCGGGGTTAGGCAATGAAACTGAGCGGCCTGTGGATGATGCCAATTTCTACCGCGTACGGCAGAGCGCATTTTACGTGTATCCTGCGCTCAAAAAGCGTTTCGGCGGCCATAATGGCTTTGTTACCTTAGGTCCTGTATTTGAAGTGAACGACATCCAGGCAACCGGCGGCAGGTACATTACCAGCAGCGAGAATGGCTTGCCGGACGATATTTTCAAAACCAAATATTACAGCGGCGCCAAGTTTACCTTCAATTTCAGCAGTGTCGACAATATCTTTTCGCCGCATACAGGTATCCGTTTCAATGCCGCATTGAACTGGACGGCCGATCTGAAAAGCGACAAAAATTTTACCGGCCTCCGTGCTCAATTTGCCTGGTATACCGCACTCGACCAGAAGGAAAATCTCATCCTCGCCACGCAGGCAGGCACGGGCGTGAACTTCGGGAGCGGGTTTCAGTTCTTCCAAATGCCGAATATCGGCGGCAAGCTGGGGCTACGGGGTTACCGTACCGAACGTTTTTACGGAAAAAGCTCATTCTGGCACGATACCGACCTCCGTTTGCGCCTCGGCAGCAGCTATAACCCCACATTACCGCTCACCTACGGTATTTTCGGGGGCTTTGATTACGGTCGTGTATGGCTGGAAGGTGAATCGTCGGAGAAATGGCATTACAATTATGGCGGCGGCATCTGGCTCTCGCCGGTCGACGCACTGACCATCGCGGTAGGTGCATTCATTCCGAAAGAGAAGAATGAAGAGAAGCCGCGGATTGCTTTGCAACTCGGGTTTTGGTTTTGAAATGACCGCCGTCGGCCGACGGCTGACCGCCGAACATGGACCGCCGACCGCCGACCACGGTCTGGTCGTAAAAACAAGAGTAATAGGATGGTCTATGGTCCGTTGTCGGCGGTCGGCTGTCCGTTGCCGATCGTCAGCCCGTCGCCCGGTCGCTATTCCAGCGAATCCCGCAAGGCTTTGGCGCGTTCTTCGAACTGCCTCACGACGGGCAGGCGATCGGCTGCCCATTGCTTCAACTCGGTGTCCTTGCCGGAGGTTCCTTCGATCTCCATCAGCCGTACCACACGTTCCTGAATCGCTACCATCTGGTTGAGATACAGGGTGTCGAGGCTCACCCCGGTTTGCATGGAAAGGCTGTCGAGCTGCTGTTGGCGCTCATCGGAAAGCGTAGTGGGAAGCTGCACTTTCCTGGCTGCGGCGAGCGTCTGTAACTCCTTTCCTGCCTGGGTGTGGCTCGTCGTCATTTCTTCGCCGTATTCCTGAATGCTGTCCCGCGTCGTGCGTGATGCGGCTACTTGTCCGGCATTGACCTGGAACAGGGCATCGTCGGCTGCTTCCAGGATAAACTGTTTATCGAGCTCGCCGATCACCGACGGGTCGGTTTTATCATTGTTTTCGCAGCCTGTAAGGGTGAAAAAGGAGAATATTAGTGTTAAAAATATGTATCCGCGCATAAACTTCCTTGTTGCTTTGCAACCGGAAGGCATAATTATTATGCCAGCGAGATATAAATTTGTAATATTAAATCTACATGACACCTATTCCCGTGAGGGGTTGAATGAATGAGTATAGCGCGGCAGGAAGAGTTTGAAGACAGGAGGCCGGTGGCTTCTGAGATCATGTACCACGATTTGTTTGCGCTCAACCCGCAGCCCATGTGGGTTTATGACGTGGAAACTTACGGTATACTGGACGTTAACCAGGCTGCGGTGCGGCATTATGGGTTCACCAGGGAGGAGTTCTTAGGAATGACCATCCTGGCTCTGAGGCCTGAAACGGAAATCCCGGTGATGCTCGAAGCCGTAAGCATTGTGCGGAAACATGAGCGGCTTTTCTCATCGGGCATGTACAAGCACCGCAAAAAGAACGGTGCACTTATTGATGTCCTCATTCAGAGCAATATTGTTTATGTCAATGGCAGAAAGGCCGAACTGGTACTTGCAACGGACGTTACGTCCTGGATCGCCTCGGAGCAGGAGCGCCGGATGTCGGAGGAGAAGTTTAAAGCGATTTTCGACCATACTACGGACGCAATCGTGCTTTGCGACGACAATGGCTGCTGCACCGACCTCAATGATGCGAGCCGCCGTATGTTCGGATATGAAACGGATGAGCTACGAGGGATCTGTATTAAGGATTTTATGCATTTGCCCGATGAAATAGGCTTCGATGTGGTATGGAAGAACTTCCTCAATGGTGAAATTCTCAACGGTTTGATGAAAATCAGGAGGAAGGACGGCACGCTGATAACCGGCAGTTTCAATTCCAAGTCCAATATTTTACCTGGCTTGCACATGTGCGTGATCACGGATGTGACCGAGCGTCTGGAAAAGAAGCGTGAGCTCATGGCGAGCGAGCGACGGTTTAAAGCATTGGTCCAGGAGGGCGCAGACCTCATTGCGATCCTGGACGAACAGGGTAATTACCAGTTTGTAAGCGAAAGCTGCTATCCCATTCTTGGCATCGAACCCGGCCATTTGGTAGGCAAAAATGCATTCGACTGGATCCACCCCGATGACCGCGAGGCTGTACTGGCATTGTTTTTAAAAATCAAGGAACACCGGCAGATCAGGACGGAGCCTTTTCGCTTTAAGGACGGGTTCGGGGAATACCGGTGGATCGTGACCATCGCAACCAATATGACCGACGACCCGGCGGTTGGCGGCGTGGTGGCAAACTCCCGCGATATTACCGATGCCGTAGAGAAGGCGAGGGATCTCGAGATCAGCAACGAACGGTACCGGCAACAGAATGAGCGGCTGAGGGAAATCGCGTGGACGCAGTCACATGTGGTGCGCGCGCCGCTTACGCGCCTGATGGGCCTGGTGGAGCTACTTCAATCCGGCGACACCGCGGGTATGCCGGTCGAAATGGCCCTGGGGCTGATCAAATCCTCGGCGGATGAGCTGGACGAAGTGATCCGGAAAATTGTAAGCAAGGCAGATAAAGTTCAGAACGATGACGAATGACGGGCTTAAAATTCTTTTGGTAGACGACGACAAGATCATGTTGTTTCTTCATGATACCTTTCTCAAAAGAAGCGGCGTATTGTGCGATACCGTGCTTTGCTATAATGGGCAGGAGGCGCTGGATTACCTGGATAGCAACCAGGCGATGGAAACGACGTTTCTGGTGCTGCTGGATATCAATATGCCGGTCATGAATGGCTGGGAGTTTCTGGGGGCCATCCGCGACAGGCCCTATTTGTCGAAGGTGCTGATTGTCATGGTGAGCTCCGCAACGGAGGAGAGCGAGAAGTCCCGCGCGTTGACGTTCGGGCAGGTGATTGATTATCAGCAAAAACCGCTCACGGTTGAAACCTGTCGCCGGATCATTGGCTCGGAAAAATTGAGACGATTTTTTGACAACGTCATACTGGAATAGCCGCATTTGATCCGCAGGGTAATAAAAACCCGTATTTGCGCCTTAATATGCGCTGTCTTTAATATTTTTAAGGGTATTTTTGGGTTTAAACGTTCAAAAAAGCTCCTATTTGAAAGATATCTACTATTCCGAATCTTTTGAGCAGCTTTGGCAGGAAGAGACGGAAATCAAGACCCGGGTTCAAAACCGGCTGTTCTGCCTGACGTTCCTGGTTTGCAACCCCTTGTCGGCGATCGCCTTTTACCTCTCCGGCGACCCGTTTTTTTACACATTGTTGCCAACCCACCTGCTATCCGATTCCATTATTCTCGGATATATGTTCCTGAATTACAAAAAGGTGATCTCGGGGCAGCAGATGAGCTTCTATACCTTTGCGACGCTGGTTTGCTTTTACGCGTTTCTCCTATCCAGGCCGCATCTTTCGTATGTGCAGTCCTGCATCAACCTGACGCTCGCGGTCATATTTGCGGGGCTGGTCCTGCGTTGGCCGCTGCGTTACGGCGTGGTCATTTCTGTAATGGCCCTCGTGCTCTATCCGGCGTCGATCCATTTTGTGAGCAATACTTCGCTGTCCGATTTTGTGGAACAGGGGGCCATTTTCGTGATGGCGGCTCATGTGGTGTTTCCTTTTGTGGTCAAACTGAATTACAATAAGGACAGACGCGAATTCTATTTCCGCTACACCCTGCAGCAGCAGAACGACGCGCTGGAACGACAAAAAACCATTGCCGAGCAGGCTACCCGTGCCAAAACCGACTTCCTGTCGATGATGAGCCACGAAATCCGCACGCCACTGAACGGGATCGTAGGCATGGTGCATTTGATGATGCAGGAAGAGAGCAGCGAAAAGCCCAATGACTTACTAAAGACCCTGAAATTTTCGGCCGACCACCTCATGGCGGTGGTGAACGACGTGCTGGATTTCAACAAGATCAACTCCAACCATGTGGTGCTCGACCCGCAGCCGTTCAATCCGTTCGATTTTTTTGATACACTCAAAAAAACCTTCGATCCGAAAGCCAATGAGAAGGGAATTTCCCTGGTCTTCTCCGTTGATCACGGATTACCCGTGCAGCTCATCGCCGATCGCCTTCGTTTAAGCCAGGTGATTACCAATCTGGTGCATAATGCGATCAAATTTACCCCCAACGGATCCGTCACGCTCGATGTAAAACAGGTGGCCCGCACACCCGAGACCGTGACCCTCGATTTCGCAGTGACCGACACGGGTATCGGTATCCCGAAGTCCGAGCAGCCTGGTATCTTTGAAATTTTTACCCAGGTTCGGGCAAGAACGCACTCCGACAGTGTGAGCGGAACAGGACTTGGTCTGGCCATTTCCAGGGAGCTCATGCGTCTGTTCGGCAGCGAAATCCACCTGGAAAGCGAGGAGGGGAAGGGATCGCGGTTCACGTTTCGACTATCGATGCCCTATTCGGACCAGCCGATGGTAGTGAACCGGCCATCGCCCTCGGTGGTTGCCGGCGACATGCCGGAAGTGCGGGTGCTGGTGGCCGACGACAATAAAACCAACCTGGTACTGGCCACGCAGCTGCTCAAACGCAGGAATATCCTCCACGACACGGCGTCGAACGGACAGGAAGCTTATGAAATGTTTAGCAGGAACCGGTACGATCTCGTGCTAATGGACCTTCGGATGCCTATTATGGATGGTTTCGAAAGCACAGCGCTCATTCGCCAGCTCGATCCCGCTGTGCCCATTATCGCGCTCACGGCTTCGGCTTTCGAAAACGAGAAAGAGCGGGCCATGGCCAATGGTTTCTCAGGGTATTTTATCAAACCTTTTATTCCTCAGGACTTCTACGATTATATCATTCCTTTTCTGGGAATCGCTGCAAAATAATATTTATTAGGTTTATAGTGATATAAATATAACTTTGGCCCCCAGCTTATGCAGCTCAGCGTATGTCGCCCGGCTTGCGCAGCCCGGCTTGCGCAGCCCGTCCTGGTATCTGCCTGCATAACCCAGCAAAGAAAACGTCCGATCATGCATGACTAGCGGTGGAAATTCCTCTCAATCCAGGGATACCCGGCTCTGGAAGGAGTTGGTGGAAGGCAATGACCAGGCTTTGGGGCAGCTGATGCATTTCCATTTCAAAGCCCTGCTGAATTATGGCTTCAAGTTTGTGAAAGACGAAGCCTTCGTCAAAGACTGTATTCAGGAAGTATTTATTGATCTCTGGCACAGCCGAGAGAGGGTCGCCCAACCAACGCACGTCAGAGCTTATCTGCTGGTTGCTCTTCGCCGTAAAATAGCCCGCAACCGGCGCATTATGCGGCTTGCCGACGATTCGCTCCATGATGAATATGCCTTTTCCATTGAATTCTCCCGAATGGTGGATGATCAAAGACGAAACCCTGGCCCGGAAAGCGCAGGTAGTTTCGGAAATGCTCGCAGCTTTGCCTGTACGGCAGCGGGAGGTGATCTACCTCAAATACTATCAGGAGCTCAGCCGCGAGGAGATTTCGGCCATGCTCAGCATAACCCCGCAAACAGTTTCCAATCTGCTCCAAATGGCCTATGGCCAGCTTCGTAAACGCTTCAGTCCATCGGCGATTAGTGTGCTTCTTCTATTATTTAATTGATTTTAAGGAGTTTGAATTCTTTTGAATAAAAATATTTCAAAAAAAACTATAAATCATGGTATCTGGAAGGTGCCATTTGTATCTCTTTATCAGAAGCGTTCCCCATCATGAATTATCGACATTATACGGCTACCGATTTTGTTACGGATCCGTTTTTCAGGTCCTGGATACTGGAACAGGATTCATCGGCGGCGGCTTTTTGGGAAAACTGGATGAAAGAAAACCCCGATCGTCGGGAAGAGCTGGACGAGGCGCGTGCATTGTTGTATGTTTTGGCTGAAAAAGAGTTGTACGTTGGAACGGAAGAGCTGGACAGGCGTGTGACGGACTTGCTCGCACACATAAGCTGGCACGCACAGCGTACGGAAATGCGTACGAGGCCTGCATTCTACCGGTATTGGGGTATTGCTGCCTCGATATGCGTTGTGGCAGGACTCGGCTGGCTCGGATACCGTTCCATGGAAATAAGGCCGGGCAGAGCGGGGGAGCCAGCGATTGTGCATGAGAATCTGGAAGGGCATATCGTGCGTTTCAACCAGACTACGAAGCCCGTTAAGATCCTGCTGGAAGATGGCAGTGTGGTAACGCTGGAACCGCAAAGCGAGTTGATGTTCCCGAAGCAGTTCGCTCCCGGAAAACGGGAGGTACATTTGAAAGGAGAAGCATTTTTTCAGATCAGCCACAATCCTGAAAGGCCTTTTCTGGTGAAAACAAAAGAACTGGTAACGCGCGTACTCGGGACGAGTTTCACGGTAAGGTCGTTTGAAAAAGATCGCAATGCTTCGGTTTCCGTCAAAACGGGCCGGGTGTCGGTTTATTCGAAGAAGGATGAACGCGGTGTGGGGGAGCCTGAAAAAGTCATGGGCGTGGTGCTGAAACCCAATCAGCGGGTGCTGTTTGACAAGCAGGAATCCCGGTTGGTGAAGGTAATCGTGGAGGTGCCCCTGAGAGTGAGTGAAATACCGGCAGCATCGCTGGTATTCGACGAGGCACCGGTTAAAAATGTATTCAAAACACTCGAAAAAGAGTACGGGATCGAGCTGTTTTTTAATGAAGAATTGCTGTCGGACTGCCAGCTGACGGCCAACCTTTCGGGATTGCCGATGTATGAGCAGCTCGATCTGATATGCCGGATCATCCACGCGAAATACGAGGTAGTGGACGGACAGGTGATCATACATGGCGAAGGCTGCAAAGCCGATTGAAATAATGTTCCGACCTGTTCAATGCCTTCCGCCCCTGCGGATGGGACGGGAAAATATTGCCTTGTTTTTTTAATACGGAATCAAAATCGAAACTGAATATGCCCGGAAATTTACATTTCAAAACCAGTGTGGGGGATATCATGAAATTATCCTTATTACAGTTATGCATAATCGTCGTCTTTTCGCATGCGACGTTTAGTCATTACCGTTTACTTGGGCAGGACCTGCTGGAAAGAAGAATAACGCTCAAAATGGAGGATAAGAGCCTCAAAAGCGTACTTCTGTCTATCGAGCGGAACTCTGAGGTAAAATTTATTTATAACCCGGCCGAGATACGGTCTTCCACGCGGGTAACGTTTCAGGCATCGAACGAACCGTTGGCGGAAGCGCTGGTGAGGCTGTTCAGGCCGCTTTCCATTCGCTATGAGGTGGCGGGAAAACAGGTAATGCTTTTCAGGGCGGAAAAGAGTTCGTCGGTGCCATTGCCCGAAGCGGAACCGAAAGAGCATAACAGCGAAGTACTGGCTTCGATCAAAGGAAAAGTGACTGACGAGAAAGGAGAGAGCCTGCCGGGTGTAAGTGTGGTGGTGAAAGGGACTTCGCGAGGCACCACCACCAACTCGGCTGGGCAATATGAGCTGGAACTGGGACAAGGCGAGAACACGCTGATATTCTCTTTTGTGGGGTATCTGTCGCAGGAAATCCAGGCAGGTGCACGGTCGGAACTGAACGTGGCCATGAAAGTGGATACCAAGGCACTGGATGAAGTGGTGGTGGTAGGTTACGGCGAAATGAAGCGGGCCGATCTTACGACCGCCCAGACTTCCGTTTCATCCAAAGACATTGCGCGCACTACCAACACGACGTTGGAGCAGGCGATCCAGGGCCGTGCGGCGGGGGTGTACATTACGCAGAACTCCGGGCAGCCGGGCGGAGGCATTTCGGTGAATATCCGCGGGATTAATTCGATCAGCGGCAGTAACGAGCCGCTGTACGTGGTAGATGGCGTGCAGATTCAGGGACAATCGGTGTCGTTCGGGGCGCAGAGTTCTTCCAACCCCCTGGCCGGCCTCAACCCCGCCGATATCGAATCGGTGGAGGTGTTGCAAGGACCGTCGGCCACGGCTATTTACGGCTCGCGCGCGACGAACGGCGTGTTGCTGATCACGACCAAAAGGGGCAAGTCGGGCGACACGAAAATTGCATATGGTTATCAATTCAGCCTCCAAACACCTCCCAAACCGCTGAAAGTAATGGATTTGCAACAGTATGCGCAAATGGTGGGCGAATACCACCAGCTGGCAGGAGGCGAAACGCCGGAGGAATTCCTCGACCCTTCGCTGCTCGGGAAAGGCACCGACTGGCAAAAGGAGCTTTTCAAAAATGCACCTATGCATAAGCACCAGCTAAGCCTCAGTGGTGGTAACGACCGCACTACCTATTATTTGTCCGGCGAATACCTGAAACAGAATGGCGTCGCATTGGGCTCCGGGTTTAACCGGTATGCGTTCCGGCTCAACCTGGACAACAAACCGCGGGAATGGGCGAGCATCGGGGCGAATCTTAGCTTTAACCAAACCAACGACAATCTGACCACGAGCCAGGAAAATATCATCTCGAATGCATTGCAGCTAACGCCCCAGGTACCCGTGAAGAATATCGACGGTAGTTGGGGTGGTGGCGACGAAAACAATGGAGCGAATATTTTCGCACCGGTCAATCCCATTGCAATTGCCAACCTGACGACCAACAAGCTGGTCAGGAGGCAATTACTGGGTGGGCTTAACATCGGTGTTCGGATTGCCAAAGGCCTTCAATTCAGAACTTCATTCAACACTAATCTGGGTTTTTCGAATTCATCCTACTACATCCCGACCTACAAAATTGGCTGGGCGCAGAATGTGACGGCTTCTTACACCAATGGCTCGGGCGTGAATACCTACTGGAACTGGAACCAGCTGTTGGAATACAACAGGCAGTTTGGCAGGCATAATGTGAATGTCATGCTGAGCCACGAAGCGCAGGAATCGACCTGGAAGAACCTGGGGGGAGGGCGTACGGGCTTTCTTACCAACGATATTCTCGACCTCGCGGCGGGCGATGCGCTTACGGCCAGCAATTCGGGCGGATCGGGTGAATGGGCGATGGAATCGTACCTCGGGAGGCTGAACTATAATTTCGCAGACCGGTACATTATGATGGGGACTATCCGGCGCGATGGTTCGGCCAATTTTGGCGCAGACAACAAATGGGGCTTCTTTCCGTCGGTATCCGCGGCGTGGCGCGTTTCGCAAGAACCCTTCTTTCATGTACCCGCTATCAGCGAGCTGAAATTGCGCTTCGAAACGGGTATTACCGGCAACCAGGGCAGCGGCGGCATTTATTCGCCTATGGGCACTGGCACGACGCCTACTACCACAGGCTTCCTGCCTACGAAATACGCTAACGACGGCCTGAAATGGGAAGAAACGAAAACGAACAACTTCGGGATTAATCTGGCATTGTTTCAAAACCGCATTCAGTTTGAAATCGATTATTATATTAAAAATACAGACAATCTCCTGATGGAAATGCCATTGCCGTGGTACATGGGTACCAACGGTGTAGGCGCTGTGGGATCTCCGACGGTTAATATCGGTGCATTGCAGAACAAAGGTTGGGGATTTACGATCAATACGGTTAATGTCAACCGAGGCGGGTTTAAATGGGAATCCAATCTGAACATATCGGGCTTTAAAACGAAGATCAAGTCATTCTATTCCGATGCGGCGTTTGTGGACCGGACGTCGTGGTGGCTGGCCGACTGGACGCAACGTTCGGAAGTGGGCAAGGCGCCATGGCTGTTCCGCGGCTACATCGAGGAAGGATTGTTTCAGTCGGTCGAAGAAATTGAAAAGAGCGCACTACCCGTGGACAATAACGGCGTGAAGCTGCCCATCAACGAAAACAATATCTGGGTGGGGGATGTGAAGTTCAAGGATGTCAACGGCGACGGCATTATCAACGAGAAAGACCAGACGGTGATCGGTAATCCGTGGCCCAAGCTGTTTGCGGGTTTTACCAATACATTTTCCTATAAAGGATTCGACCTGAGTATTTTGCTGACCGGCACCTACGGCAATGACGTGTACAACTTCCTGGGCAAACTGAACACCAACGCGAGCAACATCAACCTGAGCCGTAACCTGCTCGTGCATGCGATGGATTATGCCAAACCGCTGAAAAATGCCGACGGAACCGTCACTCTCTCGAACCCGGGCACCGACGTGGCCCGCATTTCGAACGGCCCGAACGGCAATTTCGCACGGCATACAGACAAATGGGTGGAAGACGGGTCGTTTATCAGGTTGAAAAACATTTCGCTGACCTACAATTTGCCGGTATCACTGGTATCGCGTCAGAAAATCATCCGGGGTGCGAGGGTATCGATAGGCGCCCAGAACGTCGCCACGCTGACAGGCTATTCAGGTTTCGACCCGGAAGTGGGCGCCTATGTTTCGAGGGATGCCAGCGCTGCGAACCAGGCGGTAGGCCTCGACTATGGCCGCTATCCGCTGACGCCCGTTTACACATTCAGTTTAGGATTGGATTTCTAAAACAGCCGGAAAATGAAATACGCGAAAAACATTTACACGAAGCTGATCGCGCTGCTTCCATTCGCATTGCTCGGAGCCTGTTCGGAAGATTTTCTCGAACGCCCACCCAAAGACGCCATTGTGGATGCCGGTTTTTACCAGACCGACGACCAGGTGTTGGCGAGCACCTCACTGCTGTACAGTAAGGTATGGTTCGATTATAACGACAAAGCGTCGTATAACCTTGGTGATTTTCGCGCCGGCACCGCGTTTTCGGCATGGAACGACAGGGGAAATGTGCTTTTCAACACCACAGGGAACACGCCGGAAAATGGTTCGGCGTGGCGGTCGTTTTTCATCGTGGTAGGGCAGTCGAACCTGGCTATTCAGAATATTCAGAAATATGCGGGGGCATCGGTGTCAGAAGCTGTTAAAAAGCACGCTATTGCCGAAGCGAGGTTCATGCGGGCATTGGCCTATCGTTTCCTGGTGATGAACTGGGGCGCGGTACCGGTGATCGAGAATAATCTCACACTGCTGTCGGATACGACCGTGCAGCGCAATACGCCCAAGAGTGTGTGGAGATTCATTACAACCGAAATGCGGCAGATTGCAGAGGATCTACCCGAAAAGCCTGTGCGGGTTGGGAGGCTTACCAGATGGTCGGCGGAAGGGATGCTGGCTCGTTTTTACCTTACACGTGCGGGCGTGGAAGCGAATGCGTCGGGCCAGCGCAACCAGGCATTCCTGGACAGCGCGAAATATTACGCCGATCGTGTGATAACCCTTAGCGGGGCATCGCTGCTGCCGAAGTACGAGAATCTGTTCCGGTATCCTTACGATAACAATGCGGAATCACTGTTCTCGCTGCAATGGGTGTATTCGCCTGGCGCATGGGGTACGCAGAACTCCACGCCGGCCTACCTGGCTTATGGCCCCGATATTGCCAATGGCGATGGCTGGGGAGGCGATAAAGGTGCCACCTGGTGGGTTATGCAGCAGTATGAGGGCATTAAAACGGTTTCAGAAACGGTGCTGCAAGGCCGCACGGTCGACCAGCGGTTGAAAGCCACGTTCATGCTCCCGGGAGCAAGCTATCCGGAGATTACCCAGACGATACCCGGCGGGAGTCAGAAACTGGTATTTCCGTTCGTGGGAACCGACAATAATTTTATCGCTATCAAAAAATACATTACCGGTAAAGCGGTGGACGTGGGTGGGCAGGCTGCGCAGCAAAATTATGGGCATGATACCTACATGATGCGCCTGGCCGAGATGTACCTGACCTACGCGGAGGCAGTATTAGGCAATGGTACTTCTACCACCGACGGCAAGGCATTGCAATATTTTAATCAGGTGCATACCCGCGCCGGACTCTCGCCGGTTACCGGGGCGCTTACATTTGATCAGATCTTTAAAGAGCGGATCGTTGAGTTTGCGATGGAAGGAATGGCGTGGTACGACCTTGTGAGCCTGCATTATTACAATCCAACCAAGGCATATGCGATCCTGAATGCGCAGGACCGGGGATTTTTCTTTACCAAACCCGACCGCTTTCCCGATCCGACTTCCTGGACTTTCACGAAAACAGCCTGGGCCACGGCCGAGCGGAAAATAGATGCGAACAGCGGCAATTTCCTGCTGCCAATCCCGTCGGCAGAGCTCAGCCAGGCGCCCAATCTTCAAAAACCGGCGGTCGATTATCAACGTAAATGATTTTGTCAGGCATTTTTATGAATAGACTATTTAATCTAAGAAACCTTGCGCTGATGGCCGCGTTGGCGCTGATTGGGGTGTTCAGTATCTCTTGCCAGGAGGACGATCTTCCGAACAACGGGGAGCCTGTGATCAACTTTATCCGCGTGACCGATCCGGAGGATGCCGATTCGCTGCTTACAGGGGCGGGGCAGGGCAATCTGATCGCTATTGTGGGAGAAAACTTGCAGGATGCGAAGGAAATCTGGTTCAACGACCAGCGCGCGAGCCTGACGCCCACATACATTACGAGAACGACGATCCTGGTGTCGGTGCCTACGCAGATCCCGGACGAGATCAATAACAAAATGCGGATCATCTTCTCCAATGGCAAAATCCTGGAACATAGCTTTGAAGTGAAGATCAGCGAGCCGCTGATATCGGCGATGCTGAGCGAATATGTCCCGGCCGGAGGTGTGGCGACGATCCGTGGTGATTTCTTTTACCAGCCGCTTACTGTGACATTTGCGGGCGGGAAACAGGGCACGCTGGTGAATGTAAAAGATCAGGAAATACAGGTGACAGTGCCCGAGGGGGCACAGCCGGGACCTGTGACGATCAAAACCAAATTTGGGGAAACGAAGTCGGATCTCTGGTTCCGCGATAACCGCAACATTTTCCTGAGCAGCGATCCGTTTACCGGCTGGTGGAACGCTGCATTTGTAGTATCGAAGCCTGGTGCAGGGGACCCGCCGTCGATTAATGGGAATTACATTCGTGTCAAAAAGGCGATAGGTGGCTGGCAATGGACTGAGGTAGCCGGTGGCCCGCCGGATGCAATGGGGGCTATCAGCAAGAACATCCCCGACTCGGCGATCCTGAAACCCGCCAATTATTTCCTGAAATTTGAGGTGAATACGATGAAGCCCTACAATAATAATGTATTGAAAATTACAGCGGGACTGGCCAGTGGCTTCAACGATAGCCAATATACCTGGCTGCCGCCTTACGATACCAAAGGGCAATGGCAGACCGTGGTGATACCGTTCGACGAGATCGCCGCGAGCTATGAAAGCGCAGGTTCTAAACTCGCCGTCAGTGCCAAAGGTTACTACACGCGCCTGCTCTTCCATGGCGGCGGCGACCTCGATTGCGATATGGCGTTTGACAATTTCAGGATCGTGCCGAAAGGAATAAGTGAATGAATTTTAATGATTGAATGATTGAATGAATAACTTAAAGGGACTATCGCATTAATTGTGTAAACTTTAATCTAAGTTATGTCATGGCATTGTAAGTGATTGTTTATCAGTTAATTATATGCTAGTTCAAAGGTGATGTACTCATTCAAAATTCATTCACTCATCAGTTATTCAGTCATTCAATCATTCAGTCATTCAATCATTCAAAATTCATTCACTCATTCGATCATTCGTATCTTGCGTTTCAAGCTAAACCTGAACCCATGAAACGCAGAAAAGTTATTCAAAGCCTTACCACATTGCCATTAATCGGCTCCCTACCAGTTTCCGGAGAGCGGGTTGAACATGTTTCCCGGAAAAAAAAGCGGGATGTTATTGCCGAGCTCGGTATCCGTTCGTTCATCAATGCGGCGGGAACGCTCACTTATATGTCGGGATGCATCATGCATGACGAGGTCGTGGAAACGATCGAAAATACTTCCCGGCATTTTTGTATGATCGACGAGGTGCAGGACAAGGTAGGAGAGAAGATCGCCAACTTGGTACATTCAGAAGCGGCGATGGTGACGTGCGGTGCTTTTTCGGCGATGACACTCGGCCTGGCGGGCGTGCTCACGGGTCTGGACGTACGCAAGGTGGAACAGCTGCCGCATCTGGAAGGAACCGGCATGAAGTCGGAGGTGATCTGCCAGAAATCCCACAACGAGCGTTACAACCACGCTTTTTTGAACACAGGCTGTACTGTGGTGGAGGTAGAAACGGTAGAAGACGTGGAAAAGGCGATCAGTGAAAAAACAGCATTGCTCCATTTCCTGAATATAACAGCTAATGCCGGGCAGATCAAACACGAGGAATGGCTTGCATTAGGCAAAAAACACAATATCCCCACTTCCATCGATATTGCCGCCGATGTGCCGCCGGTTTCCAATCTCTGGAAATTCAACGACATGGGTTTTGATATGGTGTTTATTTCCGGGGGCAAAGCCATGCGCGGTCCGCAAAGCGCGGGGATATTAATGGGGCGCAAGGAAATCGTTGCAGCGGCCCGCCTGAATGCGCCCCCGCGCGGGTTCACGGTCGCACGCGGGCACAAGGTTAACAAGGAAGAAATACTGGGCATGTATGTGGCGCTCGAGAAGTTCATTTCCGGCGATCACGACCGCGAATGGAAAGATTGGGAAGCACAAATTGCACGCATTGAAAATGCCGTGAAGGATTTGCCCGGCATCACAACCAAAGTGACGATCCCCGAACTGGGTAATATCACGCCGACGCTGACAATCAGCTGGGACGACACTATCGTAAAACTGACGGGCCGCGGGCTGCGCGATAAACTGCGGTTCGGTTCGCCATCCATCGAGGCGGGTTTTTCCGGATTGCCGCTGTATTACTACCAGGCAGGCTCCGATTCCATTGACCCCGCCACGGAAGATTCGCTGAAAGGGGCCAACCTCATCCGTATCACAGCGTGGATGTTGCAGTCCGGCGAGGATAGGGTGGTGGCGCGGAGGTTACGGGAGGAGTTGATGGCTGTTGGCCTTCGGCCGACCGCTGACAACCGGCCATAGACCATAGTCGGCGGTCTATGGTCAGCCGAAGGCCTATTCCCTCAGCGCACTCACCTTTTGATAAAGCTCGATAACCGTATTGACGCCGAGCTTTTCGAAGACCCTCAGTTTGTAGGTACTTACCGAGCTGCCTGTGATGTTCAGAAGTGTGGCGATCTCTTTCGTCCACTTACCTTCCAGCAGCAGGTCCATTACTTCGATTTCACGTTGTGAAAGTGCGGCAAGCGGATTGCTTTGCCGCATTTCAGGCGTGTTACCGTAGAGAAGGAGCTGCTGCACCATTTCGCTCACGTACCGGCCATTCGTGAGTATGGCCGCGACAGCGGTGCGGATTTCCTTGGTGGACGAATTTTTGGAAAGAAAACCATTTGCGCCCGCTTTGAGGTAATGCATGGCGTACAGCTCCTCGTCGATGTCCGAGAACACCATGATGGTGACGTCGGGTTGCAGCCGGCGGATCTTCGCAATCATTTGAAACCCTTCTCCATCGGGTATGTTGATGTCTAGAAAGATGAGGTCGAGCCGATGGGTAGAAACAATGTGAAGAGCATCCGGAAAGTTATTAGTTTCCCAGGAAGTAACCTCAGGTAGTACATCGCGTATAATCAAAAGGGTTGCAAGCCTTACGATGAAATGATTTTCAATAAGCAGTATGTGTTTCATTTACGAAACGGGTCAAAAAGTGTTTCCCAACGGAATCCGAATGCCGTTCCCGTGCGGTAAATTTAAGTGACCGATCGGCTTGTCTGTGTAGCGTTGAAGCAAGTTTCGAATAGAATCTTTTCTGTTGCTATTTAATAAGAGCTACATGTAATGTATTGCTAATCAATTAATTGTATGCAATAATAGAATTAATTTCAAGACTTGCAATAATTGTTTAATTTAATTGGGGTTACTTGTGTAGTAGTTTTAGTACTACGCTTGTTTACAAAAATTCTGCATTTATATTTGTTCAATATATTTTTTACGAAATAGTTCGGGGGGATCCGCAACCCGCCGGCTATGCAGACAAGGTTTCCTTTTTCGGTTTTCTGTGAATAGGCTAGTTCTTCCTCTGACTCTCTTTTGCGTATTGCTCTGTTTGGAAAATGCTTTTTCCCAGAAAGGGTATACCCTCAGGCATTTTACGGATGACAACGGCATGCCGCAGAATAGCGTGCGAAGCCTTGCCGCGGATGCGGAAGGCTTTGTCTGGATCGCTACCGAGAATGGGCTGGCGCGTTTTGACGGCCAACGGTTTAATGTGTTCGATAAATCGTTTGTGGGCACTACCAGCAACCGCTTTTACATGCTGTCGCCGTCGATGAACCCCACGAGGGCCGATCGACCGGAGCAACAGAAGCCAGGGCGCGAGATTTATGCGGCAGCGGACTACAATCAATTTGTGAAGATCGAGCGCGGTATCGCGAAGGTCGATTCCCATTATTATAAAAGTAAAATTCTGACGCTCCCGCATTTCGATAACGGAAGCCCACAAACGCTTATTTCGGTAGGTATCCCGACCTACCTCCGCTATGTCGCCCGCCCGAGCCACTACATCATTCCCGACAGCTACGGAGAAGGAAAGTATTATGTGATTGACAGCGCTTCGGTACAGCTGTACCATGACGGCCGCAAATTGTATCAAACGGCATTTGCGACGGACTCGTTGCCGTTGTGGTGGAATTACTTTATGCTGGGCGATCAATTGTATTACGCAGGCGAAAGTGGCAAAGTGCTAGGTATCAATGCACATGGCGTGCGTTCGGTGCATATTGATGGCGATATTCTGCGTGATAACCAATACGATGGTCAGTTCGAGGGGATGAAGGTTTTTTGGAACATTACGTCCGATCAGCTCTTTTTTTACCATCGCAAAAAGCTATACGTCGTCAGCGAAGAGCGGAAACGCGGGCTTACGACTCGGCTGGTATTGGACGGGTATGACCTGGATGAGCAGGTGATCCAGTCGGTGTACCGCGATCCCGCCACGGAAACGATATTTCTTGGAAGCCCGTCGAAGGGCCTGTTTGTACTGACGAAGCATACATTCGAGGCATTGACATCCCCCGAGCCCGATATTGCGAACGTTTATTATGCAACGGTACCCATGGGTGACCGGAGCATACTCACGCCGATGGGTGTAGTGCTGAGTAAAGATCCGGTCTCAGGCCAGATCACGACCCGAAAAGTGCCGGTCCTGGAAGCATTGTATATGGGCGACAAACGCAGCTTGTTTTACGATAGGCACGGTTTGCTGTGGGTCAAAATGGGTGATTTCCTCTACCAGGTCGATCTGGAAGCGAACCGCGTGTTGCACAAATTGGACTTCCATACGGAAATCAAGCATATTTATCCCGACCTGGATGGGAAAGTCTGGATCGCGACAGGTACAAAGGGAATTTACACGTTGGAGCCTTCCGAAAAGGACCCGCAGCCGAAGTTGATCAGGGATGTTATTAAAGGAACTTATTTGCAGACTTTCGGAGACGAGATGCTCGTGGGCACGACCACGGGTTTGTATGTGTTCAACCGGCATTCGGGCGAAGCGAATCTGATCAAAAGTACGGAGGGGATTTACATCAAAAGCCTTTACGTGGATAAGGCCAACCGGATCTGGATGACTGCCAACGGCGAGGGGTTGCTGATGTACGAGAAGAACAAACTAACCCGTTTCCCGCTGGACAGGAACCGCTACCTGGGAAGCCCGCATTGCATTGTGGACGATGGTCGCGGGTTTTTCTGGATACCCACAGATAAAGGGCTGTTCCAGATCGCCGTGCAGGACCTGCTCGACCACGTACGGGCGCCATTCGACCTGTTTTACCTCTACCATGCCAAAGAGGAGGGGTTCCTGACCAACGAGTTCAATGGTGGATGCCAGCCTTGTGCGTCGACGCTGAAAGACGGTACTATTTCGCTGCCGTCGCTCAATGGGTTGATCTGGTTTCGGCCCGATAAGGTGATCAGGAAAGTGCCATCGGCGGGTATCGTGCTGGACCGGATCCTGGTGAACAGGCAATGGCTCACGAGCCCGGACGACACGCTGGTGCTACCCGCTAACCCGGTGCAGGCCAGGTTTTTCTTCTCGACACCCTATTACGGCGACTCCTATAACCTGAATCTTTCCTACGCGCTGCTGGATGAAGGCGAGCCGGTGCAGGCTTCGGACTGGATCCCGATCCAGAGCAACGATTTCAGCATCGTGTTTTCCAACCTGGGTCACGGCAGGCATACGCTGCTGGTGCGTAAGGTGAATGGTTTCGGAAAAGATAACCACACGATCCGGAAGATCTGCGTAATCGTGCCGCCGCTCTGGTACCAGACCTGGTGGGCAAAAATACTGCTCGCGCTCGCGGTAGCGGGAGGTTTTTACCTGTACAACAGTTTTCGCCTGCGTAAAATATCGAAGGAAAAGGCGCGGCTCGAAGAAATCGTTGCGAAACGTACTGAAAGCCTGAATCTCGCGCTACGCGATGTGGAGGAGTCGAAGAATGAAATGAGCCGGCAATTGCACATGTTATCGAGGTTGCTCGCTTCGATAACGCACGATATTCAATCGCCGCTAAACTACATTATGCTCACCTCGGGTTCCATCCCGGCTATGATCGACAAGGGCGAGCTGGGGGTGGTTTCGGAAATAGGGCAGGTGATTTCCAATTCTTCACGCCGCATGAGCGATCTGCTGCGTGGTTTGCTCGATTATATCAAAGTGCATGTTTACGGCAACAGCATTCAGTTCGAAAATGTGGCGCTCAGGCAACTGGTTGAAAATAAATATGAGCTGTTTAAAACTGCCAGCGAGCAAAAAGGGAATGTTTTTATAAACGAGGTGCCTGCTGATCTGACGATCCCTTCCGACGCCCAGATGCTCGCCATTATGGTCCATAACCTGCTCGACAATGCGGTTAAGTTTACGCATAACGGCACTATCACGGTCACGGCCGCCGGGGACACCGGCTCCGGTGTTGTAATGCACATTTCCAATCCGGGTGCGGGCATTCCGCTCCATGTGGTCGACATTATCAACACACCTGACCGCGGCGAAGATACCGACGAAGAAATGCGGCCGCTCGGACGGAAAACCGGCCTTGGGTTGCTGATTGTCAAGGAGGTGGCGGTTCTGATAGGCGTGAGGTTGCACGTGAGCAGCGAAGCGGAGCAAACGTGCTTTACCCTGCAATTCAATGCGGCTAGAACTGTTTAAGCAACGAAACTTTTTTAGAAAGTTCGATCGAATCGACCACATCCAGCTTGTTGAAAATACGACGTTTGTAAGTGCTTACCGTATTTTCTTTCACATTCATGATCGCCGCGATCTCCTTGGTCCATTTACCTTCGGTCAGTAGCTGCATGACGCGCATTTCGTTCGGCGAGAGGCTGGTAATAGGGTTCATTACCTTGCCGAAATTGTTGTCTTTAATCGTGTTGAGCAGGATTTGCTGCACCTGGTAACTCACGTATTTACCTTTGCTCATTACGGCTTTCAATGCAGTTTTGAACTCGTCGTGTGAAGCTTGTTTGGAAAGAAATCCGTTGGCGCCCGCCTTGATGTAGGGTAACGCGTACACCTGCTCGTCGTACCCCGAATGTATCAGGATGATGATATCCGGCTGTTTGCCACGGATCATGTTCATCATTTTGATATTCTCGCCGCCCGGAATGTCGATGTCCAGGATCAGGAGGTCAAACCGCTCCCGATCGAGTAAAATGAGGCCTTCCGGGAATGTATCACATTGGGTAACAGAGGCTTTTGAGTCAGATTCGGAAATGAGAAGTTTCAGCCCCATCCGGATTAGCGGATGGTCTTCGACGATCAATATCTTCATAAACAGTTGATCAAAGGATACGGATATTAGTGGTTAACTCACAAATCTAAAAATTTATCGATGCTTCGGGTTGTAGAAATGTATCTACGCCTGCAACGTTTTAACTCTATAAATGCACTGTTGTATACACAGTAAATTTGTGCATTAATTAACGTTGAGTATCATAAATATCCTTCCGACACTGTCGGAGGGCTATTTTATTTTAGGGGAAAGTGGGACCGGGCGCGACAATCGCTTACCATTATACGACAGATGCTTTCACGTTCAGAGCGGGCCGTTTAAATTTACCCTTATGAACGACCCGCAAAAACAATTCGTCCTTGCCTTCATGGCATATGCCGCCCAACGCGATCTCCCGCTGGAAAAACTCTGCCGCCTTTCGGGTATCGGACTGGAAGCGCTTACGCCTGGCGAGGCTTTCGAGATAGGACCGAAACAGTTCAACGATCTTTGGCTGAACGCCTGCCACCTGAGTAACGATCCGCTGTTTGGGCTGCATTTGGGTGAATCGCTGCAACTGGCCGCATTGGGCATGGTGGGTGAAATTATCAAAAGCAGTACTACGGTGGGCCAGGGAGTGGAACATGCTGCGGCCCTCACCCCGCTGATCACCGATTTGTTCGGCATGACAATCGGGCACGATGCGCATACATTCACGATTCGCCTGCATCCGAATGAAAGTCACCGTGCGACTTCGCCCTTTGCATTCGGGCAAATGGTTTGCTTTTTTCTCGTATTTGCCGTGCACGAGCTGGACGGGCTCATCCTCGCACGCATACGCCCGGAGCGCGTTAGTTTGCCTTTTGCCGATGCCGCGGCCCCGGAGCTGGAACGGGTCCTGCGCTGCACCCCGACCCGTTCAGAAGATGATTATGCCATTTCTTTTGACCGTAAATATTGGGATATGCCTATACTCACTGCCAATTATGCTTTGCAGGAAAGCCTTTTGCAGAAAGCGGGCACAGCGATGTCCGGCAGGGCAGGGACTGATTCGTGGCAAAACAAGGTGCAACAATATTTGCTAAAAAACGCCTATCTGGGTATCGTTTCGCTGGAAGAAATGGCGGCCAATTTCAATGTAAGCCCCCGCAGCCTGCAACGAAAACTGAAAGATGAGCAGGTTACCTATCAGGAACTGGCCGATGACGTGCGCAAATCGCTGGCGCTACATTACCTGGAAAGCGGAGGGTATTATGTGAAGGAAATATCCTATATGTTGGGATACAATGAGTTGAGTGCTTTCTCAAGGGCGTTCAAGCGGTGGACGGGCGTGACGCCGGCGGGGTACCGGAGATTGTCATAGGAGGTCAGGAGTAGTCATATGTGGTCATGTATGTTCAAGAATAGTCAGGGATAGTCCGGAATAACCATTGAATTAGAGTAATTATTATTTCCCGACCTGCTGACCACACTTGACAATACATGACTACATTTCATCATTATTGTTTCCGTTTCATTTCATAACCCCCCACGCCTTATTCGGCAGCGGGCCCATTTCCAGTTCCAGCGTCCCGCCATTCACCAGTTCCTCATGCGTGAATGTGGGTACATTCAGCGTTTTACCATTCATTTTGGCACTTTGAATGTATTTGTTGACCACCGAGCAGTTGTTGGCAATCACTTTAAATTCCTTCCCGTTGGGCAAATCGATTGTCACTTTCTCGAAAACGGGACTGCCAATTGTGTAAACCGGTAAACCAGGCGTGATCGGGTAGAAGCCCATCGAAGAAAACACGACAAATGCCGTCATACCGCCTCCGTCTTCATCGCCAGGGATACCGAAGATATTGTCTTTGAACCAGATGTCGAGGAGGAAGCGAATGCGTTTCTGCGTTTTCCAGGGCGCGTCGGTGAAATTATAGAGGTAGGGAATGTGGAAACTCGGCTCATTACCCATTGAATATTGTCCTATCAGGCCCGTGGCGTCCGGAAATTTGGCCCAGAATTCGTATTTGCTGCGCCCCAATCCTTCGCGGTAAAGCTGATCGAGGCTGCTTTCGAATTTCTTTTTGCCGCCCATCAAGCCAATAAGTCCATTCACGTCGTGCTGTACCTGCCATTTGTAAGTCCAACCGTTGTTTTCATCATAAAAATCGCGGCCGCCCATTCCGCCGTCGAATTTCGGATCGATGGCAATCCATTTGCCCTGGCTGTCTTTGGGGATGAACATTTGCTTTTCTTCATTCCAAAGATTTTTGTAGTTGTTTGCGCGGGCGTTGAATTTCTGAAAATCCGCATTTTTATCGAGATCTTTGGCCAGTTGTCCCACAGCCCAGTCGTCGTAACTGCCGCCCAGGGTAACCGCCACTGCCTGACGTTTTTCAAATCCATCGACCAGTTTTACGGTCTCCTTTTCGCCGGGAGTAAGTGCCGGGAAGAAGCCTTTGGAGTGATAAATGTCATCGAGTTCACATTTAGGACCGTTTCGCCACGGAAGCATGGTCGCCTGCTCGGCATTCTTCTTCATGCCCTCGTAAGCTTTGGCAATATCGAAGTTCTTAAGGCCTTTGCGGTAGCCGTCAAGCAAGGTTACCGAGGAGTGGAAGCCGTTCATACACGCGTGATCGCCGAAAAGCACCGGAAACGTAGGCATCCAGCCGCTTTGCTCGTACATATGCACAAAAGATTGCAGCATATCTTCCTCCTGCGCGGGATTCAGGATCACACGCAGCGGGTGATGCGCCAGGTAAGTGTCCCAGGTCCAGTCGTCTACATAAAACGGCCGGTTGCTGGTGTGTACCTTTTTGTCATAACCGCTGTAATACTGATTGTCTTCGGATATATTCACCATGCGCTCGTAGGTGCGGTAAAGCGATGAATAGAAGCTCCGTTTCTGTGCCTCGGTACCGCCTTCCACGCGGATCTGGCCGATTGTTTTTGCCCAAACCTGTTCACCCGCTTTTTTCAGGTCTTCTAATCCGTTGTTTTTTACCTCGGTTTCAAAGTTCTTCTTCGCTTGTTCGGCGCTTACGAACGAGATCGCATAACGAAATTCGATTGCGGAAGCATTATCCGGGAATGTAATGTAGGCTTTGGCTCTTCTACCTTTTGCTTCGTCGCCGGATATTACATTTTCGCCATTAAGAGAACCTGTTTTACCCGCCTCGCTGAACGTGCCGTATAGATAAACGGGGATATCGTCATGGTAAATCTCGCGGGCCGTTACTTCTTTTCCGCCAGTGAACTTCCAGCTTCCTTCCCCATTGTTGTACTGGTCGAAAAGAACACTTTTCCGGCCATTCTTCGGAAATTCAAAGCGATAAATGCCAGCCTTTTTGCCAGGGACAAATTCTACTTTTACTTCGTCGTCAATCAGATAAGTGGAGTAATAATAGGGCCGAAGCACTTCGAGGTCGTGATCGTAAGCCATTTTGTGCTTCCAGGAGGCCGCGCTTACCGGCTGAATACTGGGACGCAACGCAAATGCCTGGCCAAGCCGGTGCGATACGATGATAGCCGGAAAGCTCGAAATCTGATCGTCGAGGTAATCCTGGCGGACGGGGAACATCCGCATCATCTGGTTAGGCAGCTGCACGGTGGGCCGGGTGGGTTCCAGGAGCTGGCCCACGTTTCCAACGCGCAGGTCGACATATTGCAGGTTGTCTTTTTCAGGACTTTTTTGTGCGGGACTGGTTAAAGAATGCAAGCAGAAGGCAAGTATGAATGAGGAATTAGTCAGTTTTTTTAAGGGTTGAATCATGCTTAATCAAATTTTAATAACAGTTTCGGTGCTTCTGTTTTGGTTGGTTATGGTTTTGAAAAGTATAGATAATTGGATGTTCGGGGCTTTCCTGGAAAAACAGGCCCTGTTTGGCGGGTTATTAAAAACCCTGGTTATTGTTTAACTTTAAATTGATATCGTGCAAGTGTAGTTTTGGGAAACGAACACGAATTAAACGCGCGTTACTTAAGAAAAGCTTAACAATCGATTAACAGAACCCTTAAATGCATTGCCAGGAGAAAACTTTTTATGGTTTTCCCGCCAACCCGCTCTTATGAAATTCAGGTCTATTCTCTTTTATTTTTGGTTAGTTGTATTGTCGGGCATCGTTTTTCAGGCGAGGGGCCAGTCGTACGGGCTTGGTTTCGAGAGTTTTGAAGCAGTGCAGGACAAGCGCACAGGACTCGACCTGAGCCCGGACGGACCGATTTGCCTGGACGAGGACTTCGAGCTCACATTTGAACTATCCTTTTTGAGGAATAAAAAGACCTATTTTGGCTATATCGTCCGCGTCATTGGCGACGACCAGCAGAATATCGACCTGATTTACGACAACAGCTCCGTCAATCAGGACCATTTTAAACTCATCATCGGGGAGCAATTTTCGCCTACGGCGTTCGATTTTCACGGAGATGACCTCTTCGCCAAATGGAACCGTATCACCTTGCGTTTTCAAAAGCAGAAACAGCAGATTACCGTTGTGTACGGGAACCGCAGTTTTTCACAACCCGTAAAATATGTAACAAAGGGTTGTTACAAGATCCTTTTCGGCGCTAACCAATACAAGGAGTTTCGGACTACCGATGTGCCGCCGATGAAAGTCCGGAACGTGGAACTGCGCGAAGGCGGACGCGTGGTCTATCACTGGCCTTTGGATGAAACGGACGGTGTGAAAGCCACAGAGGAGATCAGGCAAAAAACCGCGGTAGCCGCTCACCCGATTTGGATCAAAAAGCTGCATTATGAATGGAAACTCCTGCAAACGGTGACGCTGAAAGGCTATGTGCGGGTCGGGTTCGACGAAAAAAGCAGCAACGTATTTGTGGTGGGGCAGGACTCGCTTGTGCGGTTCAGTTTGTCCGCCAATCGGATGGTAACCATGCCCTACCGAAGCGGGAAGCAACCGGTTTACGTGGATAACCAGGTGCTGTTTGATACCGGCAGGAACCGTTTGTATAACATTTTTCTGAACGAAAAGCAGGTTACAGCCTTTGATACGGCAACGCGCAGCTGGGATAAGAACGACATTCCCGCCCAGGCCAAGACCTACTATCTCCATGCTAATAAATTCTTTTCGCCGGCCGATTCTTCCATTTACATCCTGGGAGGTTACGGGCATCTTGCCTATAAAAAGGAAGTACAACGCTACCACCTGCCGTCCGGGACGTGGCAGCAGGTTACGCAGGATGATTCTGTTTTCACACCCCGGTACCTGGCCGCGCTAGGCGCCACACCCGGAGGGGCGTATGTAATAGGCGGGTATGGCAGTTCGACCGGCCAGCAAATGCTCAACCCGCGGAATTGGTACGACCTGTTGTATTTCGATCGCGCGAAGCGGAAATTCAGGAAGATCTATGAATTAAGAGTGCCGAAAGAAGACTTTGTTTTTGGTAATTCAATGATTATCAATGAACAGGATAGCTCCTATTATGCATTGATATTTCCGAAGCATCAGTTCAGCTCCGAGCTGCAACTCATCAGGGGTTCGCTCAACCGCCCGGAGTTCACCGCGGTAGGTTCGAAGGTTCCCTACCAGTTTATTGATATAGAGTCTTTTGCCGATCTTTTTTATGATAAAGCGAATGGGCGCTTCGTTGCGGTGACGCTGTACCGGGACGCAAATTTGCAGACCAGGGTGGCTATTTACTCGCTTTATGCCCCGCCACTCGAAACTGTGGCTCCGCAAACAGCCTCTGCGGGAGATTCTTCGGAGCGGAGTTTGTGGATCGTCGGGGCAATTTTCGTCGCTGCATTGCTGGTATATTGGCTTTATCGTTACATGCCGGGGCAATTGGGCAAGCAAAAGGCGACGAAGGCGCCGGTAGTCGGGCCCGTGCCTGAGCTGGAAGTACTGCCCAGGGCAGAACAGCCGGTGATGGAAGAGGAGATTGTCGAAACGGTGCTGCCTTACAAAAGCTGCATTCTGCTGTTCGGTAATTTACAGTTGTATGATGAGGACGGAAATGAGATCACCAAACAGTTCAGCCCGTTGGTGAAGGAGCTGTTTTTAGTGATATTACTTTATTCTATCCGTTGGGACGGGATCAGCTCGGAGAAATTGAAAGAACTGCTTTGGTTTGATAAGCCATCGGAAAGCGCGCGGAACAACCGATCCGTGAACATCGCCAAACTCAAAGCGATCCTCGATAAGATGAAGCATTGCCAGGTGTCGAAAGAGACAGGTTACTGGAAGATCAAAATCGATTTTGAGAAGATCGAGGTCGATTACATGCATTACCTCACGTTGCTGGGGAACCGTAAGCTGCTTACGAAGCAGAGCATCATTGAACTTGCCAGCATTACCAAACGGGGCAACTTCCTTTCGAATGTGGAGTATGAATGGCTTGACAGCTTCAAATCCGAGATTTCGAATGAGATCGTCGATGCCTACCTGCGTTATGCGGCCTCGATCAAAATCGCCGATGATCCCGAATTCCTTGTGAAGCTGGCCAACTACGTGTTCTATTTCGATCCCGTGAACGAGGAAGCAATGATCCTCAAATGCAAGGCATTGGCGCATTTGGGTAAGCATTCGTTGGCGAAAACGACTTTTGAAAACTTTGCGCGTGAGTATAACCGGATTTACGGGGAGGATTTCAGGAAGGATATGCCCGAAGTGCTGCATTCATGACAGGACGGAGTTCGTGAACGGCGTTCCCGGGTAACCGGTTTCAGGTATTTTTGTGATAAGTCTCTTATTCGTAACTTATTATGACGGAATCTCTACTCAATCTTTGCCGGGAAACGACGGGAATGTCCGGTGAGGAACTGGCGATTGTGGAACGTTATCTGAAAACCGTCAGACTGAAACGGAAGCAATTCCTGATCCGGGAGGGTAGGCAATATGACTTCATCGGTTTTGTGGTGAAGGGTGCTATCCGTCATTTTACCTGGCGCGATGGCGTGGAAAAAACCTGTAATGTCAACTTCGAAAATCAGTTTTTTACCGATTTTGATAGCTTCTACCGGGGTACGCCCACAACGAACAATTCAATAGCACTGGAAGATTCGGTTGTTTTAATCCTTTCGAAAACGGACCGGGACCTTCTCATGGCGGAATGTCCTGCCTTCGAGCGTTTTTCCAGAGTGCTCAGCGAGCAGGCGGCCCAGGAGGCTGCCGAGCGCGCCTCGCGACTTACCTGGGACCGTCCGGAAGATCGTTACCTGCATTTGCTGGAACATCAACCCGATTTTGCAAGGCGCGTTCCATTGAAACATTTGGCCAGTATGCTCGGCGTTAGTGCCGAGAGTTTGAGCCGTATACGAAAACGGCTTGCAAGCTCCGTGTTTTCTTGACGATCGTCAAGTAGTTGCCCGTCAAGTGGGAAATACCTTTGTGTTGTCGCAAGGGAGTTCCTGCGATGTTTGCATCTAACTATTCAGCCAAACAATGAAAAATGAAATGACTCTTCCGGCGCAGGAGCAGGTACTTCCTCTTCGGGATTCCGCTCTGCTATTGAAAACATGGGTCCGCAACCACATTTATGCCAATGCCTTAGGGCTCGCCATTCTGCATCCGTTTCTGGCGCATTATTTCACCGGTCCGCATGATAAGGCCCTCACTGCCCCGCAGCTGGTTCTGCATAATGTCTCGCTCGTGACTTTTATCATGCTGCTCGTTGTATGGCAAAACCGGGCGCTTCAAACCCGTTTTGCTGTCGGTACATTCAGGGGACTGGGTTATTTCCTGCTGTTTGTACCTGCCGCTTTCTGGCTCGGGTATTATACGCTGTATATTCCTTTCGATATCATTTTCATGTATACGACGATCGGCATGATCAATGCCGGTTTAATAGGCTCCTTATTGCCTAAGCCCCGGCAATGGGCCTGGAAATGCGTTTTGTCTTTTCTGCTGGCCGGAGTAGCCGGTGCCGCCTGCGGCATCGCAGCGTATTTCGCGGGACTCAAAGACGCCGGTGGCTTCTTGAAGGATTACGGCATGTGGTCGTTGATCAGCATTACCGCGGCAATTACTTACGGTTCGCTAACCAGGCGGGCCTTGGAGCGGCAGTTAAACGAAACATCCACGGGGGAATCTGCCTGAAAACAAAACAGAGACTGCCGAACCGGCGGTCTCTGTATGAATCACCCTTAACCCTCATAAAAAATGTTCGAATTGATTAGGTTGTATTAACTTTTTAAAATTCGGAGTGCGTTATCGCCTGACCAACAAAACAGAGACCACCAAGGTGGCGGCCTCTGTATAAACCCCAGTTAACCCTCAGTGAAAAATAAGCTTTGTTGTTTTGCTTCCGACGGGCGTGTCGATTTGAAGCATGAATGAGCCGGGATGCGGTAATGTGATCATATATTTTGTACCGGGATTGCCGAATTGGTGGAGCTTATTACCTAACTGGTCAAACAGTATCAGGCTTTGCGTCCGCTCGGGCAGTTGCACCTGCACCTTGCTCTCGCGTGACGGATTAGGATAAACGTAGAACCTGTCGAGGCTTTCTTTTTCTGGAACGATGCGAATGATCCTGCTGTACGTGTAGGAATCATCGGAATCTACTTGCCTGAGCCGGTAATAGCTGGTCGTCGCAAACTCCTGATCGACGTACTGATAACTTTTCTCAGTGGTGGAGTTAATAGCCCCATCTACCCAGCCCAGCAGCTCCCAGCTTTTACCATCCGGCGACTTCTGTATTTCGAACCCCAGGTTGTTCGCTTCCTCGGCCGTTATCCAGTGCAACTCGGCAAGGCCGGCAGCGTTCACTTTTCCCTCGAAGCGGATGAGCTTCACCGGAAGCACGGATAAATCTAAAAACGTGTTGAGGCTGCCCAATACCCAGCTGACGCTCACGCCATTGGCCGACCCGGAGCCACTGGCGGCGTAAAGTGCCCCGGGTGAAATTTGCTGTGCCTGCGTATGATATGCGCATAAGATGATAGCGACGATGGTTAGAAGTCTTTTCATTTGCTGGTTTGGGTTGAGGTGGGTGCTTGCCCGGCCAATAGCTCTTTGACGCTGGCTTCCAAAGCGCTAAGCTTTTTGTTCATTTCCTGAACCGAAGCCAGTTCTTTTTTCAGGGAAGCGATTTCTTCGGTTTTTTGATCGAGTTCCTTGACGGCTTCGATCAGGTGGGGGATGAGGCCGATGTAGTTGACGGCTTTGAAGCCGTCTTTATTAGTTGCAACGAGTTCGGGGAAGTAGGTTTCAACTTCCTGAGCGATCAACCCAGTTTGCTTATCTTGGCTACGGCGAGGATCTAGCCATTTGTAGTTATAACCTCTCAGTTTATTAAGCTTCGGTAAACTTTGGTAAGGAAATGGAGCGATATTGGTTTTAAGTCTCTTATCTGAAGCTTGAAGTGCCGCTCCATGGAAATATGCTCCGGTGTTATCAACCCAAAATTGCCATAAATCGCTGCAGTAGAAGCCGATCTGATTATCTGTTTTCATTCCAACAAAGCCCTCTATTTGATTTTGAGAATTATTGAAATGAATACCCGCTGTTGCGCCGTTATGACGAATTCTTGGCCTGCCTCCAAAGTCCATGATGTATTCGGGATTCAGTGCATTGTCCCCGATTCCAATATTGCCATTTCGGAGAACGGTGATTGCGTTGGATCTGTCGGCGCTGGTACCATTTCCTAATTGAAAAACTCTATCCGTTGCCGCCGCCTGCGCCCCAGGGAAATCTCCCGAATTATTGTAAGTACCAATGGAAATGCCGCCGACTGCTTTGGCTAAGGTTCCTTCACCAACCGCAAAGGATCGAAGACCGGAGGCCGTTGAGTTACCAAATGAAACCGAGTTTATGCCAGTAGCTTCGGAACCATTACCAAAAGCAAGCGCATTTGCATTAGTCGCCTTTGAGTTATATCCTAAGGCGATAGCGTCCTGACCAGAGGATTCTGCCACATTTCCAATGGCTATGGATCGAATACCGGTCGCTTTGCTATTCAAACCGGCTGCGAATGTATTGGAACCTGAGGCTTCAACACCCTGACCGATTGCGACCGAGTTAGCGCCAGAAGCATACGCGCTATTTCCTGCTGCAAAAGAATAATCTCCCGACGCCTTGGAGCCGCTGCCCACAGCGAAAGCAGTATTGCCAGTAGCTTCGACATCCTTTCCAAAACTAGCAGAATTTTCCCCGGATGCAAGAGTTCCATTCCCGGTTGCAAATGAGCCAATTCCCATAGTGGCGCGATTCCATTTGTCTCCGTTATTTATTCCAACTCTGAATGAAGCATTTTTCGGATACCAGATTAGCATATTGCCATTTGGAAGATCTGGTAAAGGTGATCCCATGTTGCTGCTTCCGATTTGAACTATTGGTTCATTGTCAATCCATTTTTTTGCGACAATAGCAGTATCAGCAGTTGTTGATTTAGTAGAATTGATAGACTTTGACGCATGCAAGGCATAAGGAACACTAAGTAGCTGAGTGACCCCCAAATCTGCTACGGCTGGCAGTCCATCATAGTACATTTGTATTTGCAAGAAATAGGAATTTGTTTCCCAGTTTATATTGTTCAGACTTGTAACCGACCCGATTTTTAAGTCGAAAATACCGTTCGGATTGGTGGTGGTGTTGTGGGTCTCAGTGAATACAATAGGTCCATTGGAATTTCCCTGATGAATAGTAAATCCTATGGTAATATTCTTGTTCGCCAATATCTTCCCCGTAGCATCCCTCGCTACTCCTTGAAAACTAAACTGCTGCGGCGCCTGCGCGTTAGAGGACTGGGACTGGAGCAACAGCAGCAGGCTAACCGACAGCAGTATGACGAATATGACTTTGGGTCTACGAGGAAATGCTTTCCAATTTCTTGAACTCAATGACATCGGAGCAGTGGCGGTCTGGAAATAGCCCGATAAATGAGTGGCTAATTGTTTCATGTGTGTAATTGTTTTGTGTGATTCCCTTAATTCCGGTGGGAATATCGCGGGGTTTTTGGCAAAACGTTGCGTGCGATGAATGATCGGCTTCCGATTAAATAGCCTGCGGCAAAAATCCGCCTTTGATAAAGAAATAAGTGTAAAGCAAGTAATGCGGAAAAAAGTCGATTACTCATCGCTTTCTGCCGGGTGGTAAATAGATTTCTGGGTGTCCCCGGGGATGTCTAAAATTTGGCGAAAGGATATATACGTCCGGCCAAAACTTTAAACCCACCCTTATGACACAGCGCGTGAAATCACCCGTCTGGGCTTTTGTACTCCTGCTTATTTGTCTGATTTTACGATTCTGTGATTCCTGGCTGTTCGGCGAAGAAAATAAGAAGAGGAATTTTCCTCATTATCAGCGCTTCCGGCCTTCCTACTACCGGAGGGTGGAGACAAATGTTAACAACAAGCATTTGGAGCAGGTGATTAAGGCGCCTGATTCGCTGAGACGGGCATCCTACTTTTTCCGGTAAGCGGCAATCTTCGCATACAGCTCCGCCGGCGAAAACGGCTTGCTGATGTAGTCATTCATCCCCACTGTGAAAGCAATATCCTTAATATCCATCATAGCCGAGGCGGTCAATGCGATGATGGGCAGGCGCTGGTACTTCTCGTCGGGTAGCTGGCGGATATGGCGGGTGGCCTCGTATCCGTCCATTTCAGGCATTTGGAGGTCCATCAATACCAGGTCGTAATCGTTGGCCTGCACCTTTTCGAGGGCAATCAGGCCGTTTTCGGCCAGGTCATATTGCACGTCCCATTGTCGCATAAAGTTCTTCATCAGCAGGACGTTGATATTGTTGTCCTCGACAATGAGTAACCTCATGCCGTTCAGGTTGAAATGGTTGACCGGCGCTCCATTGGATTGCCCGGTAAGGTGTTTTTCGCTGATGGGGAACGACAGGCTGAAATAGAATGCCGACCCGTTGCCCGGCTCGCTTTCGACGTGGATCTGGCTGTTTTGGAGTTCCAGAAGCCGTTTGGTGATCGTCAGGCCGAGACCCGACCCTCCGTATTTGCGGGTCGTGTCGGAAGTTGCCTGCGTGAAGCTGTCGAAGATGTTGTCGAGTTTTTCGGGGGGGATGCCGATACCGGTATCCTCTACGCGAAAGTCGATGGTAACCCGGTTGTCCTGTTGCTCCGCAATGGCCGCTGAAATGGTCACTTTGCCGCTTTCCGTGAATTTTACGGCGTTGCTGACGAGGTTGGTCAGTATCTGGCCAAGACGCGTAGGGTCGCCTACGACTGTAATATTGACGTCGTTGCTGACTTTCAGTTTCAGTACGATGCCTTTTTCGTTGGCCTTTTGGAGAATCCCCGACCGGATATTTTCCAGCAATAGAAGGACGTTGAAATCCACCTCTTCGAATTCGATCTTCCCGGCTTCTATCTTGCTGAAATCCAGGATGTCGTTAATCAGTACCAGCAAGTTTTCAGCCGAAAATTTGAGGATGTTGAGATACTCCATCTGCTCCGGCTTAGGGTTCTGTTGCAGCAGCAAATGCGTGAACCCGATCACTGCGTTCATAGGTGTCCGTATCTCGTGACTCATTGTCGAAAGAAACTGCGATTTAGCGATTCCCGCCATTTCGGCTTGCTCCTTGGCTTTGATCAATTCCTGTTCTGCTTTCTTCTGTTCGTCGATGTCCATAATCGCGCCGTAGAGCTTCGTTACCCTGCCGGTTGCATCGGTAAATGGTTTTCCAATGGCGTGAATGAACTTCACCCGGCCGTCGGGCAGGATAATGCGGAGGTCGAAACTCGCCGGCGCCAGGTGGTTGATCGCATCGCGTATATGCGACTTGTAGAGCGGCATATCGTCGGGGTGGATCATATTCGAAAACAGTTCGGTGTCCGGGCCGGTGCTGCCCGGTTCGAGGCCAAAAATGCGGAATGCCTCGTCGGACCAGTAGTTCTGGCCGGTGACAAGGTCGGCTTCCCAGCTTCCACTGTGCGTGAGCTGCTGCGATTCGGCGAGCATGGCCTCGTTGCGGCGAATCAGTTCTTCGGCCTGTTTGCGGTGGGTAATGTCATGCCACACGACCAGCAGCACCTTTTTGTTGCTGATCAGCACGGGGTTGAGCGTAACTTCCACCGGGAATTCTTCACCGTCCATTCGCCGGTGTATCCATTCGAAACGATTGTATCCGTTTTCATAAGCCAGCCGGTCCATTTCCACGGACTTTTCGGAGGAGCGCCGGCCGTCGGGCTGGAACTCGGGTGAAAACCTGGCAGGGTGAATCGACAGCAGTTCGCTTTTGTTTTTGCACCGCAGCATTTTGACTGCCGCCTCGTTGCAATCCATGATGCCGTTTTCATCCAGCAGCAAATGGGCGTCGGTAGAATACTGAAATATCACGCTCAGCTTTTCCTCTACGATCTTTCGCTGCGTGAGATCCTGTAAAACGCCATCCAGCTTGCCCGGCTGTTCCTGCTGCATGATGTCGTCGTGGATATCGCTTACCGAGCCCACCATTCTTTCGGGTTTGCCGTCCTCAAACCGTACCGTACCGCGGCATTCGAAATAACGGTAGCCGTTATGTTTCGTTTTGAGCCTTACGTGAACCAGATAGGGAACATTGTTTTCAAACTGTTCGCGGATAGCGTCAGCGACGATCTGCTTGTCGTCGGGGTGGACGAGTATTTCCGTAAATTCCTTATAGCCAGTTGGTACCTCGCCCGGCTGGTAACCAAGTAATTCGAAAAAGCGGTCCGACCAAACTTGTTTGTCCGTTGCAAAAACCCAGTCCCATATCCCTGCATTGATACCGGCGATGACCATATCGAGCGATTCAGGGGTGAACTTGGATTGCATATTGGATGTATAGAATTAATTCGTATAAAATTAAGACATTTTCCGAATCTCAAAACCCTTAAAAGAACTTTGCCTACTCTTTTCCAAAATCCTTTATGCTGAAAACTTTTTAAGCGGTAAGAATGGATATGTTGGTATTCTGCCGTTGCACGCGTAAATTGGTGGGCATTGAAATGGCGAAAACCTGTATATGAACGCAGAAACGGATGCGTTGAGAAAACGCATTGAGGAACTCGAGGCGGAATTGGACAAGGCCCGGCTGGGTCAAACCGGCGGGAGCGACACACTCGCATCTATACAGGAAATGGAGGGGCGCTTTCGCGCCATTGCGGATACTGCCCCGGTGCTGATCTGGCTCTCCGCTCCGGACAAGCTTTGCTACTTCTTTAACAAAGGCTGGCTCGATTTCACAGGCCGTACCATGGAGCAGGAGCTCGGAAATGGTTGGGCCGAGGGCGTCCACCCCGACGATCTGGAAAGATGCCTCGCTATCTACATTTCACATTTCGACGCGCGCAAGGAGTTCAGTATGGATTACCGCTTGCGCCGGCATGACGGGCAGTACCGATGGATTTCCGATAAGGGCGTCCCTCGCTACACATCCACAGGCACATTTATCGGGTATGTCGGCGGCTGTATGGATATTCATGACCAGATCATGTTTTCGGAGCAGATGGAAACGCAGGTCGAAGAACGGACGCGCCAGCTGAAACACTCGGAGCAATTTTTGCAATCGATCCTGAACACGGCCGGAAACAGCATTGCCTCCTATGAGCCTGTACGCAACCCGGATGGCCGGATCATGGATTTCCGCATTGTGTATTCCAACGAGGATCGGTTTGTAGAAGATACGGCGGAGGGTTGGCGCATTGCAGGAAAAACGTGCCGGGAGGTGTACCCGGGTATTTTTAGGAATGGGGTGTTTGAAAAGCTGGTGAAATGCCTGGAAACAGGCCAGCCGGATCATTATCAGATCGATTTGAGGAAGGATGGCGATATTATCTGGTACGAAGCTTCTGTTGAAAAACTTAACGACAGCGTGACCGTAACCACGAGAAATATATCCGAAGAACTCAAATCCGATCTGCAACTCAAAGATCTGAACCGGCAGCTGGCGATACAGAACTCGATTTTCAAACATTCGGAAGAGAATGCCAACATCGGCAGCTATGCCTGGAATGTGGCGACGAACGAGCTCGAATGTTCCGACAATTTATACAGGCTCATCGGTTACCAGCCGCAAGAGTTTATTCCTTCTTTCGAACAGTTTCTGTCGTTTCTCCATCCCGAAGACCGCCACCAGGCGATCCGCGACGGAATCCGCGCTTATGAAACGAAAGTGATCGTGCAGAATACCTACCGGGTTATCGCCAAAAACGGCGATATCAGGCATTTCCGGCTGAGCGGAAACTTCATCCGGGAAGGGGAGAACCATCTGATGATCGGCGCGTTGCAGGATGTGACCAAGGACAGCGAGCTCAGCGATGCGCTGCACAAAAAGAATATGGAGCTCCGCCGGAACAATGAAGAACTGGCGTCGTTCAGTTACGTGGCCTCGCATGATTTACAGGAGCCGCTCCGCAAGATCCGCGCATTCAGCAGCAGGATTATGGAAAAGGAGTCCCAGTATTTTTCGGACAGTACGAAGGATTATTTTGCACGCATTGTCGCGGCGTCGGTACGGATGCAAAAGCTGATCGAGGCTTTGCTGAGCTATTCCGGAACCAGCGGGGTTAATTTTAAATTCGTGGAAACCGACCTGAACAGCATTGTGGACGAGGTAAAAAGTGACCTGGAAGAACTGATTACCGAAAAAAATGCAGTGGTGGAAGTGCTTCGGCTGCCGGTGTTACCGGTTATCCCGGTCCAGTTTCACCAGCTTTTGCAGAACCTCATCGGCAATGGCATCAAATACAGTAGCCCGGACCGCCGGCCTGTCGTACGCGTAGGGTATGATATGGTAGAGGACAAGGACGGGCAGGGGACTTTCTGCCGGATCAGCGTGACCGACAATGGTATTGGGTTCGATCAGCGTTACGAAAACAGGATATTCGACCTCTTCCAGCGACTGCATGGAAGGAACGAGTACGAGGGCACTGGGATCGGTTTGGCTATCTGCAAGAAAATCGCGCAGAACCACCACGGTTACATCACCGCCGAAGGCACACCCGGCGTAGGCTCGGTTTTTTACGTTTACATCCCTACAAACGTGTTGGAACAGTGACGATACATCGAAAAGTAGGATAAGTCGGCGTTTGAATTGTAAAAATCTGATAATCTGACAATAAATACTGCTTCCTTCAAAGTTTCTCTTTCAAAACCCTTGCGTTTTAATTTTCAATAAGTTTACTTTGTCTATCATATTTATAGACTATATAAAATGACTTTGCCCGATTAACCACCAGTCCGGCAAAACATTTGTTCAAACTTCGTATCGTACCTATGAAAGCGAAAGATGTACTTCTTATCCAATCTTCGGAGCTATCCGTGCCTGGAAGGCCGGCTTTCGAGAGGATGGTGGTTTCTAATTGTCCCCGTTTTGCAGCTCCGTGCTGTTCTTGTTGTTGACCCCCTGACGATTTTCTGAATATTCAGTAATCCGCTGATCCGCATATGAGGCATATGCAGATCATGAACTTCCTGTGTATCCATACCATTCAGGCATGGCCTGCTTGTAGCTGCGTATATGCATGAAGGTAAGCCCTCTTGTGCCTCGAGTATCCATTTTATTCACCACAAATAATGATCAAACATCTATTCCGCCTGTTCTTGCTGACGGGCTTGGTATTCACAGGTTTTTACCGTGCCGCGGCGCAGGACGCCATTACGGGCGTGGTAAAAGACGAGTCGGGCCAGGGATTGCCCGGTGCGACGGTGGTCGAGAAGGGTTCCGCCAAATATGCCTTGACGGATATCGACGGGAAGTTTAGTATCCCGCCGGCCAAAGAGTTTCCATTTACATTGCAAATCAGCATTACCGGTTTCCAGCAGCAGGAAATCGAGATTTATGAACAGCCTGCCGAGGCCGTGGAAATCGTTTTGAAAACCGCTAACCTGCTCGACGAAGTCGTGGTGGTAGGTTATGGCGAGCAGAAACGGAAGGATATTACGGGATCGGTAGCCTCTGTACCGATCGAAATCAAAAGCCAGCCTGTCGCTTCTGTCGAACGCCTTTTGCAGGGTTCCGTCGCGGGTGCCGTGGTGACGCAAACCTCCGGGCAGCCGGGCGGAGGCGTGAGCGTGCAGATACGCGGGAACAACTCCATTACAGCCGGTAGCGATCCGTTGTACGTAATCGATGGTTTCCCTGTTAACAACGACTACGGCGTTACCGATGCCGGGGTGACCGACGGCTCCAAAATCAACCCGCTTTCTTCCATTAATACGGCGGATATCGAGAATATCGACGTCTTGAAAGATGCTTCTGCCACAGCTATTTATGGTTCCCGCGGGGCAAACGGCGTAGTTATTATCACCACCAAAAGCGGCTCGAAGAATAAATCATCCGTTAACTACGACGCTTACTATGGTTCGCAGAAAGTGCTCCGCACCATCCCTTTGCTGAACGCGGCGCAATGGTGGCAACTTCGGAAAGATGCGGCCACCAATTCAGGAAAAACCGCTTCTATTCCGACAATTTCCGGCTATTCACTTGATACTACCGGCGCCGGTACCGACTGGCAGGATGCCGCATTCCGCAGCGCTTCCATCCAAAGTCATAACCTTTCCATTCTTTCGGGATCGGACAAAACGAAGCTTGCGATTTCGGGTAACTATTTCAAACAGAATGGTATCCTGCAAAATACCGATTTCCGTCGCTTCTCGGCGCGCATTAACCTGGACCATCAGTATAATGACCGGTTCCGCATATTCACCAGCCTCAATGCGAGCAACACCAAAGCGAACGTAGCACCCACGGCAATCGTAGGTAACCTGCTGCTCACGCCGCCAGCACTGCCTATTTATCAGGACAATGGCACATTCGTAGTGAACAGCCCGTTCGAATCGGCGTTGCAGAACCCGATCAACTCATTGTACAACCAGCTGAACGAGACCATTACCAATCGTTTCCTGGGAAATGTGTCGGGGGAATACACCATTGCGGATGGTCTGAAAGCCAAGGTCCTCATCGGTGCCGACGTGGTGGGTAACAAACAGAACCGCTATCTGCCAAGCACCACATCGGAAGGAGCGGCATTGAGCGGCGATGCTATCGTGGGTTCGGTATTTACAACCAACTGGCTGAACGAGAACACTGTCAGCTACGACAAGGAATTTAACGAAAAGAACAAAATCAACGCGGTAGCTGGTTTTACCGCGCAGGTATCGCAAAGCAAAGGCGCCATTGCCGAAGCAGCTGGTTTTGCAACGGATGCATTTGAATACAACAACCTGGCCACCGGTATCACCAACATTGCGCCACGCTCGTTGGCTAACAAATGGTCGCTGGCGTCATATCTGGGCCGTATCAACTACATTTTCGACGAGCGTTACCTGTTTACAGTAACCTTCCGTGCGGACGGTTCATCCAAATTCGGTAGCGGCAACAAATGGGGATACTTCCCGTCGGCGGCGATCGGCTGGAACGTGAATGAAGAGAAATTCTTCCAGCGATTCAAGAAAATCAGCCTGTTGAAACTGCGCCTGAGCGCCGGACAGACCGGTAACCAGAATATCCCGTCTTATCAATCGCTCTCGCAGCTGAGCTATTTCCGCTACAATTTCTCGAATACGACCGTTTCCGGTTTCGCGCCTAACACGGTTCCCAATCCGAATCTCGGCTGGGAGAAAACGTTTCAGACCGACTTTGGTATCGACCTCGGTTTGTTCAAGAACCGCATTAACATCATCGCGGATTACTACTACAAGAAAACAACTGATTTGCTCCTGACCCGCACAGTACCAGGTACTTCCGGTTTGTCGGACTTCTACAATGGCCAGGCTTCGGTGGTGTATCAGAATATCGGTGCGGTTTCCAACCAGGGTATCGAGTTGTATATCAATTCAAGAAACCTGGAAGGTGCTTTTAAATGGAACACGATCTTCATTGTTTCCAAAAACACGAATAAAATCCTGAGCCTAGGTGATGGCGTGGACCAGATCATCCCGGTCATTTCCGCGCCCTCGATCGCGAAAGTGGGTTATCCGCTGGGTTCGTTCATCGTCTACAAAACCGATGGCATTATCCAGGAAGGTGACGCTCCACTGACACCCCAGCAAAACAAAAGCGCGGGCGGACAGAAGTACAAGGATATTAATGGGGACGGCGTAATCACACAGGCAGGCGACCGTGTGGTGATCAAGAACCAACCGGCATTGACAGGCGGTATTACCAACACCTTCAACTACAAGGGTTTCGACCTGACGATCTTCTTCCAGGCTTCACTCGGAGGAAAGTTGTACAATGCGAACCGTGCTAACCTCGAACTCGGAACGGGTTATACCAATGGCTCCGACGTGTTACTGAACCGCTGGACACCGACCAATACGAATACCGATGTGAAGGCAGCTTACCAGGACCCTGCGATCACCATTTCCGACCGGTTTATCGAGGATGCGACCTACTACCGTTTGAAAAACCTGTCATTCGGCTACACATTCCCGAAAGAACTGCTTTCGAAGCTGCGTATCGAAAACCTGCGGGTGTATGTGTCTGCACAGAACCCGAAAACCTGGACAAAATACACCGGTTTTGATCCCGAAGTGAGCTTGAACGGCCAATCGCTGATCAACAAGGGCGTAGACCAGGGTGTGTATCCTAACAACAAATCTTACCAGGTGGGTCTGTCCCTCACATTCTGATAACCACCATTCCAAAATTGATTGAAATGAAAGCATTTAAATATATTCTGTTGGGTTTCACGGCATTCGCGTCATTATCGTGCGAAGAGTTCCTGAAAGAGGAGCCCGAGGCATTTTTGTCGGAAGACCAGTACTACAAAACGCAGGCCGACGCGGTGAATGCCGTGAATGCCGTGTATTTCTTCCTGAATTCCGGCGGTTCGTCGGTGCAGACCCCTTATAATACACTTTTTAATACGGGTATGAACATGGCCGGAGACGACGAGGATCCGGGACCGGGTGCAACCAACCCGGACGTGCGTTCACTGTCGGTACTGGCGCATTCGTCGACCAACCTGCGCATTTACGAGCTCTGGCAGCAGCATTATGCCGCCATCAAAAAAGCCAATGTGGTGCTGGAAAAAGTACCTGCTATCCAGTTTGATGAGGCATTGAAAACGCGTTTGCTGGGTGAGACCAAGTTCCTGCGCGCATTGTACTACTTCAACCTCGTGCGGTTGTACGGCGACGTCCCGCTGATCCTTGAATACCAGAAATACGTGAATGCCGCCGACTACGCAATCGCCAAATCTCCTTCTGCCGACGTTTACGCGCAGATTGAGAAAGACCTTACCGAAGCCGCATCGGTGCTCCCGGCCACTTATGCGTCGCCTAACGTAGGACGCGCGACGGCGGGAGCGGCCAAAGCATTGCTGGCGAAGGTGTACCTCACACAGGCTTCCCTGCCGTTGAAAGTGAGCGCGAAATACCAGAGCGCGGTGAACAAGGCTGAGGAAGCATTGTCGGCCGCTGATGGGGGAACGGGTAATTATGGTTATGACCTGGTTGCGAATTATGCCGAGGTTTTCCTACCTGCATTCAAAAACAACAAGGAGCACATTTTCTCGGCGCAATTCAAATCCAACTCTTTGGCGCAGGGTAATAACGAGTGGCCGCGTTCGATCCTGTCCGGTGTGCCGGGCCTGAACGGCAACTACGCCCACATGGTGCGATATTACACGCAGGGTAACGACAAATTTTTCAGCATTTACAAGTTGTTCAAGCCGGGTGACAAGCGTCGAGATGTAACGTTCGTGAGAAGCTTTACCAGTCCTTCAAACGGCCGTAAGTACGCACTTCCGATTGCCAACGCGGCGGTACCGAACGATTCGACGCCATTCTGGAATAAATGGGCCGATCCTGCTTCGACGGCGGTTACCAACCAGTCGGCGGCCAACGTACCCATTATCCGCTATGCCGAATTGCTGCTGATCCACGCCGAGGCCGAAAACGAGGCGAACGGACCGACAGCCAAAGCGTACAAATCGCTGAATAAGGTCCGCAAACGCGCCGGATTGGCCGACTTGACGACCGGCCTTACCAAAGACCAGTTCCGCGATTCAGTATACCTCGATCGCCGCCTCGAACTGACCTACGAATACCAGCGCTGGTTTGACCTGATCCGTCAGCGCGATGCGGCTTACAACAGCACATTCGTGGCCAATCAGCAAAAAGTGGGAAAAACTAATGCGGCACCGAAGCACGTGTATTATCCGATCCCGCAATCGGAGATCGACAACAACGCACTGTTGAAGCAAAATCCGCTTTGGGAATAATACTGGGTTTGTATTCTGTTGGTATTGAATGAATAAGAGAGTTTTCTTTTGGATGGGTACGATCTGGGCACTGGCGGTCATGACGCCGGTGCCTGTGCCTGCACAACAGGTGTCCGGGAAACCTAATATAGTCCTGATACTGGCGGATGACCTGGGTTTTTCTGATCTGGGGAGTTTTGGCTCCGAAATACACACCCCTAACCTTGACCGGTTGGCTCACGAGGGTCTGAGGATTACCCAGTTTTACAACAGCGGTCGCTGCTGCCCCTCGCGCGCGGCCCTGCTCACGGGCCTATACCCGCATCAGGCGGGCGTGGGCGACATGGTGCAGGACAAGGGCACGCCGGCGTATCAGGGATATTTGAGTAAGAACAGCGCCACCATTGCCCAACTGCTCAAAACGGCGGGCTATAACACCATTGCTTCGGGCAAATGGCACGTGGGGCTGGTGCCCTCGGCCTGGGCGGTGAACCGGGGGTTCGATCAGTCGTTTACAATGCAAAACAATGGGAGCAGCTATTTCAACTCCGAGCCGCTTTATAATGACGGGCGGACGGTGACCTTTCAAATAAACGGCCGCGAGATACAGCGGTACGACACTTCACGCTATCTCACACAAGCCATTACAGACTTCGCGGTAGAGTCGATCGACCGCGTGAAGGATCAGTCCAATCCATTCTTTTTGTACCTGGCCTACAATGCGCCGCACTGGCCGATCCAGGCTTTGCCGGAAGATATTGCCCGCTACAAAGGGAAGTACTTGCAAGGTTGGGATGCATTGCGCGAAGCCCGTTACCGGAAGCTGGTTGCTTTGGGTATTATTCAAAAAGAATGGAAACTATCGCCACGCTACGAGAAAGCGCCGGAATGGAATGCATTATCCGCTGCCGAAAAAGATAAATGGGATACCCGCATGGCCATTTACGCCGCGATGATCGACCGGATGGACCAATGCATCGGGCAGGTTCTCGGCAAAGTGAAAGCCGTCGGCCGGGAACGGAATACGCTCGTGATTTTCCTGTCCGACAATGGCGGCAGCGGCGATACGGTCCGGGAATGGAGTTATGTAACCCCAAAAAACGGGGAGCCCGGCTCGGTGCATTCGATCGACAGCTACGACCCGCCCTGGGGCAATGCGAGCAACACGCCATTCAGGCTTTTTAAAAAGAATACCCACGAGGGCGGCATTGCGTCGCCATTCATCGCCTGGTTTCCGGGGAAAATAAGGGCCAAGGCATTCAGCACGCAGGTGAGCCACATTACCGATGTAATGCCCACGCTGCTGGAATTGGCGGGTATCCGGTATCCTGAAACATGGGCGAATGAAAAACTCACTCCGCTCGCGGGCAACTCGCTGACGCCATTATTTCAGCAACCTCAGGCCACGCAGCCGAAAACCATTTTCTGGGAGCATGAAGGTAGTCGGGCAGTACGCAAGGCCGACTGGAAACTCGTGGCGGAAATAAACCAGCCGTGGGAATTGTACGATCTCAAAACCGACCGGAGTGAAATCCACAACCTCGCCCTTCGCTATCCTCAGAAAGTGAAGGAGTTGGAGAAGGAGTACCTCGAATGGGCCGGGAAAGTGGGTGTAGTGGATTGGAATACGATCAAATAGGAATTGGATATGGATTTAAAATACATTCAAAAACAGTTTGTGATGAAAAAAATATATCGTCCGTGGAGTCAATTATCGCTCGGTGTGCTGGCTGTGCTGACGGCCAGCGGTGTAAATGCACAATATGCGCCGACGCCCGCTTACCAGGGCAAAATCGGTAAAACTGTGGCCGAAACGCAGCAATCGTGGCCGGAGAAGAAGAAGGCCGCAAAAGGCTCGCCCAACGTGGTTTGGATTTTGCTGGACGACATCGGTTATGGTGCCATCAGTACTTTCGGAGGGTTGATCAATACGCCGACGCTGGACAGCCTGGCGAATAATGGTTTGCGGTATACGAATTTCCACACGACAGCCATTTGCGCACCCACACGCGCATCCCTGCTCACGGGCCGTAACCAGCATTCGGCGCATATGGGGCTTTTTCCCGAAACTGCCATTGGTACACCGGGTTACGACGCGCTCATTCCGTTTGAGAAAGGTACCATTGCCGAAATCCTGAAAGACAATGGCTACAACACATTTGCATTGGGGAAATGGCACATTACCCCGCTCGCTGACCTTACTCCCGCGGGGCCGTTCAACCGCTGGCCGACCGGGCGCGGGTTTGAGCAGTTCTACGGATTTCCATCGCGAGGCAGCATCGACCAGTGGCACCCTGAGCTTTGGGAAGGTACGCACCGTGAGGCAGACCGGCAGGATGGTAAGCATTTCAATGCATTGATCGCGGATCGTGCCATTAGTTACCTCGCCGGCCAGAAGTCGGGGAATCCGGATAAACCGTTCTTCCTGTATGTAGCAACCGGTGCGGGCCACGCCCCGCATCAGGTGGCCAGGCGATGGTCGGATAAATACAAAGGCAAGTTCGATGCCGGCTGGGACGCTTACCGCGAGCAGGTGTTGGCGAATCAGATCAGGCTCGGTGTGGTTCCTAAAAATGCGAAGGTACCGCCGCGGAATCCCGGAGTAAAAGATTGGAATTCGCTTGGCGCCGAGGAGAAGAAGCTCTATGCACGGTTTATGGAAACCTATGCAGGCTTTTTGGAGTACACTGACTATGAAATCGGCCGGGTGATTAACCATATTCGCGAAACGGGCGAGCTGGATAATACGATCGTGATTGTTTCGGTAGGTGACAATGGTGCGAGTAAAGAGGGGACTTTCGTAGGTACGGTCAACAACTTCGGGACCGGCATTACGGAAGAGGAGCGGTTGAAAAAGAATATCGAGCAGATCGACCTGATTGGTACCGAGTTTTCAAAAGTAAACTATCCGCTGGGCTGGGCTGCTGCTACCAATGTACCGTTCCGTCACTGGAAGCAGGATGCTAATTCGGAGGGTGGTACACACAACCCGCTCATCGTTTTTTATCCCAAAGGCATCAAGGAAAAAGGCGGTATTCGCAACCAGTACGGCCATGTTTCGGACATTTTGCCTACTACATTGGAACTGCTGAATATCAAGGCGCCGGCTATACTGAACGGCATCAAGCAAGATCCGATAGAAGGTACGAGCCTGGCGTACAGCCTCAACGATGCGGGTGCGAAAAGCCGTCATACGGTTCAATACTACGAAATTCGCGGCTCACGCTCTATTTACAAGGATGGCTGGAAAGCCGGTTCTCTGCACGTGAAAGGTCAGGATTTTGAAAAAGACCAATGGGAGCTCTATAACCTCAACGACGATTTCAATGAAACCAACGACCTGGCCGCTTCCAATCCGGCGAAGTTGAAGGAGTTGAAAGCACTGTTTGATAGTGAGGCTTTGAAATACAATGTATACCCGTTGAAGGATGGTACCGAGCCATTTACATTACCTACTGCGTATAACAATGTAGACAAGGTGGTGCTATACCCGGGTCAATCGACGATCATAGACGTGGCGAGCCCGTTCGCGCTGAAACGTTCGTTTTCGATCGTTGCGGACGCGGTGTTGTCGGGTGTGGAAACCGAAGGGGTGCTGCTGTCGAGAGGTGGCGCAGCAGGCGGGTTGAGCTTTTTTATTCAAAATCAGCGCTTGCAATTCGTTTACGCGGTGGGTGACGGCAACAAATATGTAGTAAGCTCAGCGAATGCGACATTGCCCGCCGGCAAAGTAGAACTGAAAGCGAGCGTCCAATACGACCAGAATGGGGGCGGTGTGGTGACTTTGTATGTCAATAATGCGAAGGTAGGAGAGGGTACGCTGGCCAAGACTTCGGATGCATTGTATTTGCACGAAGGTGTGAATGTAGGTTTCGATGACCTCACACCGGTAGGGGACACTTATAAAGTGCCTTTTGCATTTACAGGCAAAATCAGTAAGGTCACCATCGACCTCGCACCGACGCAGCAGGCGGTTTTGGGTGCGAAATAGGTTTTGATTTGTTGTTACATGCCTGACGGCATTTGCGAAGTGGCGTGTAACACATTCATTGCTACCAATATTACATGCCTAGCGGCATTTGATTTGACCAAGTCGCGTAGCGACGTAACATTGGTAGAAAAAAGAACAATGCCAATGTTTTCGAAAAATCGCGTAGCGATGTAACAACAATGCAAATGCACAAACTGACCCGCAAAATCCTTCTGGCGATACTAACCATCGCATTACGTCCGGCCATGGCGCAGGACCGCCCGAACATCCTCTGGATTGTGAGCGAGGACAACACCATTCTGCTAGGCAGCTACGGTGATAAGTTCGGCACGACGCCCAACCTGGACCAATTCGCGACGGAGAGCATCCGCTACAAAAATGCTTTCTCGACGGCTCCCGTGTGCGCGCCCTCGCGTAACACGCTCATTACCGGCATGTACCCGCCTTCGCTCGGGACCGAGCATATGCGGAGTACGTATCCGTCGCCCGCGTTTGTGAAGTTTTTCCCAAAATACCTGCGCGAGGCCGGCTACTACACGACGAACAATGCCAAAAAGGACTACAACACACCGGATCAGCTGGACGCGTGGGACGAATCGAGTAACAAGGCGACTTACAAGAACCGGAAGCCGGGGCAGCCGTTTTTTGCCGTTTTTAACCTGAATGTCTCGCATGAGAGCTCGCTGCATGAGCCGCTGCCTGCATTGAAACATGATCCGGAAAAAGTGCCGCTGCCGCCTTACCATCCCGCTACGCCCGAACTGAAACATGACTGGGCGCAGTATTACGATAAGTTGGAGGAAATGGACCGGCAGTTTGGCAAGCTGTTGCAGGAATTGAAGGACGAAGGACTGGCTGACAATACCATTGTGTTTTACTATGCTGATAATGGCGGCGTGTTGGCACGTAGTAAGCGGTTTATGTATGAATCGGGCTTGCATGTGCCGTTGATCGTCCATTTGCCGCCGAAGTATGCGCATTTGGCCACTCAGAAGCAGGGGAGCGTATCCGACAGACTGGTTACTTTCCTGGATTTTGCACCGACGGTACTTAGTCTGGTGGATATCAAAGTCCCCGACTACATGCAGGGAGGAGCGTTTTTGGGTAAGCAACAGAAGCAGGAGCCGTCGTATGCATATGGTTTCAGGGGAAGGATGGATGAGCGGATCGATATGTCGCGGTCGGTGCGGGACAAGAAGTTTCGGTACATCCGGAATTACTTGCCTCATAAAATCTACGGACAGTACCTGGAGTATCTCTGGCGGGCGCCTTCCGTTAAATCCTGGGAGGACCTTTATAAAGCAGGCAAGCTCAATGCCGTTCAATCCAAATTCTGGGAGCAAAAGCCTGCCGAGGAGCTGTTTGACGTCGACGCCGACCCGCATAACATCCATAACCTTGCAGGTGATCCGAAATACAAGAACGAGCTGACGAGGTTACGGAATGCCAACGAACAGTGGATTAAAAGCTACAAAGATGCCGGTTTTATTCCGGAAGCGATTATTTACGAGATAGCCCAAACGACGCCCCTATATGATTATGCACGAAGCGGCAAGTATAATCTGAACAAGATCGCAGCGACAGCCGACCTGGCTTCCTCACGGAAGCCCGCTAATACGCAGGCGTTGATCAAGGCACTGGGCGATGCTGACGCATCTGTACGCTACTGGGGCGCCACGGGCCTTACGGTACTGAAAGCCGCATCGGGTAAAGTGGCATTGCAAAAAGCATTGAAAGATCCGGAAGTGGCGGTGCGCATTGCCGCCGCGGAGGCGCTTTATATAACAGGCACAGATAGGCCGGGCGCCATTGCCGCATTAACCGACGCGTTGAAAAGCGATAACCCTTATGCCCGTTTGCAAGCCCTGAATGTCCTGGACCTGACCGGAAGGGATGCTGCGCCTGCCATTCCCGAGACGGAGAAGATTTCGGGGCAGAAGGCGGAAATGTTCGATTATGACATCCGTGCAGCGAAGGTGCTGCTCCAAAACTACAAAAGCTCAAAATAAAAAGTCGATAGCCGAGGCCAACCACCGAAAGCAGTAAATCACTTTTAAACCCAGTTTCAATGAAAACTTTCAGACCATTGTTCGCATTGGTATGGCTGCTTCTTGCCCATACCGTGTTGCATGCGCAAACTGCGCCCAAGCGTGACCTCGTTTCGTTCGAGGAATTTGAGGTACGACTGGCCAAAGCAGGCAAAAATGCGCAGATTCTCGACGCCCGCCTGCCCGAGGAATACGCGCAGAACCACCTCGAAGGTGCTACGAGTTTCAGCGTCGTTAACGAAGCCGATTTTTCTAAGGCCATCGCCAAGCTCGATAAAAGCAAACCGACCTTCATTTACTCCATCGCCAACGGCCGTAGCGGTAAGCTCGCCAAAGACCTCCGCGATAATGGGTTCAGCGACGTTACCGAACTCCCGGGCGGACTGAGCAAATGGATAGGCCTGGGTAAACCGGTCGTATCCACCGTAGGCCCCGGCCTTTCGCTGAGCGACTACCAGGCATCCCTGAAATCCGACAAGCTCGTGCTCGTCGATTTCGGCTCGCGCTATTGCGGTTCCTGCAAAAAATTGGCGCCCATTGTGGATTCCATCAAACATGAGCAGGCCGGTTCCGTAAAAGTGATTAACATCGAGGCTTACGAAAACAAGGCGCTCACCCAAGAGCTGGGGGTGACCGCATTACCGACTTTGATTCTTTACCGGGGAAACCAGGTAGTTTGGAAAAAGAGCGGCGTTACGCCGAAAGGGGAAATTGAAAGGGTGTTGGCGGAGGCGAATTTGTAATATAAGGAAACAACTCAGCCGCTTATCGGAGCGGCTGAGTTATATACACTATTTGGTGTTTTGCAATGTGCTGTCTTCCCAGGGGAAAGGCGGTTTTAGTTTTGAAAGTTGTTCAACTGCCTCCTGATTTTTTCTAATCACAGCGGGTGATTTTTTTATTTCCTTGATAAATTTCTCCTTATCTCTGAGAATTTCTTTGATCCAGTCTTCCCGATTCACTTGTTCTTGCCTCTCCATAAAAGTCTTCATATGGTATATAGTGTTAAGTTAACGATTTATTTGAGCTTTGCCAATATCCGGTCATATGCGCTTCCGGGAGCATACGTTTCTAATTTTCCTGCTCTAATACCCCAAAAATTGAGCTTGGCCGATAACTCTTCCCAGTTTGAGTCGATTCCCCGTTAATAGAGCATATTGCGTTGATTTTTGCCAAGTAGAGCCGACTTATGATCGATGTATCCTTGAAAGGAGAGTGTGCGATAAGGGTTTCTATCAAGAAAGTCCAACGCTATCGCGACCACGGTTGCGATGACTTTTGGCATGTCACCATTTCCGGTTCTGACACTATCATCGAGTATCCATCCATTTTTTGAGACAGCTAAGTCGCCGAATGCAAGATTGAATAGTGGATTAAAGAACTCGGTTAAATCGTCAAAAAGAGGGCTGATTAAAACTGCCTTCTTAATTTTTCCTTGAATTCCTTCGCTGGAAAATACATATAGGGAACCTTCTTCAATGCTTTGAAATGGGTAAATGTCTCTATTCATAATTAATAGCATGCATGCGTAAGTAAACTCAAAGCACACTACTACAAACCGTCTATTCCCAATTCAAACACCAATGATCCTCCGGCATAAAAAATGCCCATCCGGTTTACCGAATGGGCGAAATGCATTAAGATGAATGCAAGAACCTTAGAATATAAACTTCGTACTCAGGAAGTTAGAGGTGTCCTCGTGCACGATTTCGTTGATCAGCTGCTTGTTCGCGGCGTTCATTTTGAAAGCTACAAGGGAGCGGATCGAGAAGGCGCGGATCGCGTCGGGGACGGATAGGGTACCTTCGGCGCTGTCCTTACGGCCGGTGAACGGGAATACATCCGGGCCGCGTTGGCATTGGGTGTTGATGTTCACACGGCTAACCTGGTTTACCAGCGGGTCGATCAGTGAGGCCACTTCGTCGGCATTGTTGCTGAAAATACTTACCTGCTGTCCGTGAGTGGAATCGATGAGGAACTCGATGGTTTCTTCGAGGTCGTCGAATGGTACCACCGGCACGATCGGGCCGAATTGCTCTTCGTGGTACAGCTTCATTTTATTGTTTACCGGGTAAACAACAGCCGGGTAGAAGAACGAACCTTCCGATTTGCCGCCGTTTTCGTTAACCACTTTCGCACCATGCGCTTCCGCGTCGGAAATGCAGTCGTTGAGGTATTCGATTTTATTGGTTTCGGGGAGCGGCGTAAGGGCTACTCCTTTTTCCCACGGCATTCCGAATTTGAGCTCTCCAACCGCTGCGCTGAATTTTTCGAGGAACGCATCGGCAACAGTGCGGTGTACCCATATGATTTTCAATGCGGTACAACGCTGTCCATTAAACGACAATGATCCGGTAATGATTTCTTTCACCGCGAGGTCGAGATCGGCCTCAGGCGTAACGATCGCCGCATTTTTCGCATCCAGACCCAATACTGCGCGGAGGCGGTTCACTTTCGGGTGCGATTTTTTCAATTCATTGGCCACTTTGCTGGAACCGATCAATGTCAGGACGTTGATCTTGCCGGATTGCATCAGACCCGGAACAATGGCATTACCACGGCCGTAGATCACATTGACAACGCCTTTCGGGAAACAATCGCGGAAAGCTTCCTGCAATGGGTAATGCAGCAGCGTACCGAATTTCGGCGGTTTGAACAGCAACGTATTACCCATGATCAGTGCGGGGATCAGGGTCGTAAATGTTTCGTTGAGCGGGTAGTTGAATGGCCCCATGCAAAGTACCACGCCCAAGGGGGAGCGCCTTACCTGTGCTGCAATGCCGTCGACGATATCGAAACCGGACGAGTCGCGATCCAGGTTCTTGAGGGAATCGATGGTGGCGTATATGTATTCAACGGTACGATCGAATTCTTTAACGGAATCAGCAAACGACTTGCCGATTTCCCACATGATGAGCTTGACGATGATGTCCTTTTTCTCGATCATTCGGCCGGTAAACTGCTCGACGCAGTGAATGCGTTCGGCTACGCCCATCGTAGGCCATTCGCCGCGGCCGCTGTTGTAAGCGGTTACGGCTGCTTCCAGTGCTTCCGATGCTTCGGTAGCGGTACACAACGGGTAGCTGCCGATCAGTTTGCGTTCAAGACCGTTCGCGGTTTGCACGGCAATTGGTGAGAAAACTTCATGGAACGGACCATCCCAGGGCTTCATTTCTCCATTGCAGAGGTACTCGCGCTGGTGAATCAGGGATGGCAGGCTGTACTCCGCAGGAATGTCCTTTTCTTCAACAAAGATGTTCCTTAACGTGGAATTGAAATCCATTGAATCAGATTTTTGTGGATAAGAATTGATTAAAAAAAAATGCGCACTTGGATATGACGAAGTTTCGCAATTATATCCTTATCAACAAGTCGGATTTTGACGAAGTTTTATCTAAACCTGATTTCTTCTTGTCATTTTGAAAAAACGCGTCATCAGGAAAATCGATGCCATCGTCAGGCCGAGAATCAGCCCCAGCCACATGCCCGAAGCGCCCATCCCGAAATGGAATGCAAGGGTGTAGCCAATCGGGATACCAATCACCCAGTAAGCGATCCCGATCAGGATGGTAGGCGTTTTTACATCCTTAATACCCCTCAGCAAACCGGCCCCGATGGCCTGGGTGGCGTCCGAAATCTGGAAAACGGCTGCGAAAAGGAGTAGTAATGCGGCAAGTCCGACAACCTCGGAGTTATCATTGAATGCGAGCGGCAAATGGTTCCGCAGCAAGCCGAACGTGATCGCGCAGAATGTACCGTAAATCAATGCGGTAACGAGAGTACTTTTCCCGATGACAAAGATCTTCGCCCAATCATTGCGGCCGAGTGCGTTGCTTACGCGTATGGAGCCCGCCTGGGCGAGGCCCATCGATACCATAAATGTGAACGACGCACTGCTCAGGGCGATCTGATGAGCGGCCTGCGCCACGGCGCCCAGGGTTCCGATGATAATACCCGATACCGCAAATGCCCCGGCTTCCATACCGATTTGCAAGCTGCTCGGTACCCCGATATGCAGCAGCTCGCGCCAGGTTTGCCATTTGAAATACCATTGATTACGACCTACGGCAATGTATTTTTCAAAAGTTTTGTGTCTTAAAATCACAAAGAGCAATGCGAGGAACATCATGCTGCGGGTAATGAGCGTTGCCCAGCCTGCTCCTTCGAGTTCCAGGCGAGGAAAGCCCCAGTTACCGTAAATGAGCAGCCAGTTGAGCAGGATGTTGACAGGCATGCCGGCCAGGGAAAAGATCATCGCCGTGCGGGTGTGTTCCAGTCCGTCGGCAAATTGCTTTAAAGTCATGAAAAGCAGCATCGGGATAATGGAAAGGCCCATGAGGCGCATGAACGGAATGGCGAGCTCTACCACCTCGGGATCCTGGCCGAGGTTATGCAGGTAATCTTTTCCAAAAAGCAATGTAATGGAAATAGCCAGGGCGGTGAGCGTGCAAAGGCAGAAACCGTTGAACAGATAATGCGAAACCTGCTGTGCGTCACGGCGGCCGTTGGCGAGCGATACCATTTGCGAAACGGAGATCGTCATCCCGATCCCGATCACGAACGGAATGTTCATCGCATTGATGACCAGCGCGGCCGCGGCCAGTTGTTTGTAGCTGATAGCGCCGACCATGGCGCTGTCGATGAGGTGAAGCGCCATTTGGGCCAGTTCACCGATGATAATAGGGAATGCTAATCTTAAAGTTTGTGATGCTTCGTTCTTCATGGCTTTGTGTGGATCTGCAAAAAGACTGCAAAGGTACAAAAATCCGATGGAGGCTCAGAATCTTCATTTTAATATATCATTACGGTAGAGTAAAACGGGAAGGTAAACCGGTTTGTATGGGTAGCAATTTTAAAAGGCATTTGAGAAAATACTACAAGAGAATAATGGCTATCAAAAGCAGTTTGAAGAAGGGATTTCGTCAGCGGAAGTCGCGTGGTTTTGTGGGTTTTGCATTGGTTCTCGGGATGTTGGGAATGACGCCCACCCTGGCACAGAATAGTGGGAAATTGAAGGTTACAGGCAAGATTATCGACGGTGCGAACAATGCGCCTCTGGGCTATGCAAGCATCCGGCTCTTCAAGACGACCGACAGTTCGTTCGTCTCCGGTGCGATCACCGACGAGACGGGCGGGTTCATAGTGGATATCTCTACCGGTACCTATTATGCATTGTCGGAATTCATCGGTTATAAGCCCCATTACACTACTAATATAAAAGTGAGTGCAGCCAATTCCCCGCTGGATCTTGGCTCAATTAAAGTGGCGGCTTCGGCCCAAATGCTCGACGAGGTGACCGTCCAGGCAGAGAAGAGTTCGATGGAGTTGTCGCTCGATAAAAAGATATTCAATGTGGGTAAAGACCTGGCGAATGCGGGTGGTACCGCGGTGGACATCCTGACGAATGTTCCTTCCGTGGCGGTGGACGTGGAGGGGAACGTCAGCCTGAGAGGGAGCGGCAATGTGCGCATTCTCATCGACGGCAAGCCTTCCGGGTTGGTGAGTATTAAAGGCGCGAGCGGACTGGCGCAGTTGCAGGGCAGTATGATTGAGCGCGTGGAAATCATCACCAATCCATCGGCACGTTACGAAGCCGAAGGTATGGGCGGGGTGATCAATATTGTGTTGAAAAAAGAGCGGAAGGAGGGCATTAATGGCTCGTTCGACATTATCACAGGGCACCCCACCAATTTTGGCGGTGCCGCGAACGTGAATTACCGGAGGAAAAACCTCAATTTCTTTATTAACTATACCATGTCGTACCGGAATACGCCCGGTAAAAACTATGTGTACCAGGAGGTCTATCGCAATGATTCGACTTTCATCATGGAGCGCGATATGAAAAGCAACCTGAAAGGCATGGCCAACAGCGCACGCGGCGGTATCGACTATTATTTTAATTCCAAAAACGTCCTCACAGGCGCGTACACGTGGCGCACGAGCAAGGGTAAGCGGTTTTCGACGCTCAATTACCGCGATTACGTGTCGAACCTCAACAATATGACGAGCTACACGCGCCGGACCCAGGATGAAACCGAAACAGAGCCGAACTCGGAGTACGCATTGACCTACAAGCGAACGTTCAACCGGAAAGGACAGGAGTTTACAGCCGACGTACGCTACCTCGACAACTGGGAGGATTCGGACCAGTATTACCACGAGAATGTGTACAAGCCGGATGGTAGCCCGTCGGGCATTCCGCCGTTGTTGCAGCGCGCCGTGAACTACGAAACGGAGAAGCAACTGCTTTTTCAGGCCGATTACGTGCATCCGTTCGGGAAAGACGGCAAGATCGAGGCGGGTGGCCGGAGCAGCTCACGGGACATGACCAACGATTACACCGTGACGCAACAGACCAGCGACGGTGGCTGGGTTACATTGCCCGGACTTACCAACGATTTTCTTTATGAAGAGAATATCAATGCATTGTATGGTATGGTAGGCAATAAAACCGGCAAGTTTTCCTACCAGGGAGGTGTGCGTGCCGAATGGACCGGCGTTACCACCACATTGAGAACGACGAACGAGGTAAATGCCCGTAAATATGCGAACCTCTTCCCGAGCGTGCACGTCACTTATGATTTTGCCAAACAGAATGCATTCCAGCTGAGTTATAGTCGGCGCGTCCGCAGGCCGCAATACAACGACCTCACGCCGTTTGCGACTTACAGCGATAACCGCAATTATTGGAGCGGTAATCCCGACCTGAACCCGGAGTTCACCAATGCATTCGAGTTCGGCCATATCAAATACCTGAACAAGGGCTCGCTGACGTCCTCTATCTATTACCGCCACACCAACGGCAAGATCATCAGTATCCGCACTGTGCAGGATGATGGAAGCTCCTACACCCGCCCCGAGAACCTTGGAACGGAAGATGCCTACGGGGCCGAATTTGCCGGGTCATTTAATCCATATCCATGGTGGAAACTTGATGGAAGCGCTAACTTCTTCCGTGCGATTACCGACGGAACCGGCGTAGACGAGGACTTTAAAAGCGATACTTACAGCTGGTTTATCCGCACAATGTCGCGGTTTACGCTTTGGAAAAATACGGATGTGCAGCTGAGAGGAAACTACGAAGCGCCGCAGCAGACCCCGCAAGGCCGCAGAAAAGCATTGGCAACGCTCGACCTGGCTGCAACGAGGGATATCCTGAGAGGAAATGGCACGCTGACGCTGACAGTGGTCGATGTATTCAATTCGAGGAAATACAGGTCGATCACCGAAGGAGCCAACTTCTATGCCCGTAACACTTCACAAGGGCGCTTGAGGCAGATTAACCTCACCTTAAATTATCGTTTGCACCAGGCGAAGAAGAAGCCGAAAGAGAGTCTGGAAGGGGAGTTTTAATGTAAATTAAATTTATTATACGGTTTTTATTCCCTACCTTGTATATCCTTACAACGGAATTGATTGCCACCGTACCTCGTTTAGGTTGAATGTATGAGCAACGTTTATGTTATTTCATGAATACTTAAATTCAGGTTATGAGCACAAAACCAAATAAATCTATTTTCCTGGCCGACGACGATGAGGATGATTGCCTGCTGTTTGAGGACGCGCTCAGGGAAGTGAGCACTTCGACCGAGTTGTTGACAGCGAGCGACGGAGTGGAGCTGATCGACCTGATGGAGAAAACGGTACCGCCTCCGCCGGACGTTATTTTCCTGGATTTGAATATGCCCCGGAAAAATGGTTTCGAATGCCTGGACCTGATCCGGCAGACCAAAGCCTGGGAGCACATACCGGTAGTGATTTTCTCGACCACCGGCCAGGAGGAAATGGTACGGAAGGTACACGAAAAAGGCGCCAATTTCTTCATTCGCAAACCGGGATCGTTTCCGAAGCTGAAACAGGCTATCAAACAAATCCTGGATATCGACTGGACCAAGCACAGTTGGACGCCGGCACCGGAAAACTTCTATTATCAATATTGACTTCTCACGACTTGTCCACTTATTTTGGAAGTATATTCTCAGTGAAAGCAGGTGGACAAGTCGAAACAACTCAATCAGCATATTTCTGAAAATGGCGAAGATCACCCTGAACAGGTGAATCTGGCGTCGTTTACGGGTGAAAGCAAGTTCTGGAACACCGTGAAGCAGGCTCCCGTGGGAATGATCATCCTGCGAGGGGAAGATTTTGTGGTGGAAATGGCTAATGACACCTATTTGAACATTGTCGACCGCACGGAAGGGGAGCTCGTTGGGAACTCCCTTTTTACCGGGCTGCCGGAAGTACGCGATTACGTGGAGCCTATCCTGCTTCGCGTTTTACGAACGGGCATCGCCTACCACGGCAACGAGTTCGAAGTGACGATCCGTCGTTTCGGGCAGCCCGAGCTCTGCTATTTCAATTTTGTATACCAGCCGCTTTTCGAAGAGGACCCGGAGAAGGTATCCGGCATTATCGTCGTGGCCACGGAGGTTACCCAGCAGGTATTGTCCAAGCATGCCTTACAACGCAGCGAAAATCAGTTCCGGAATCTGGTTACACAATCACAGTTTGCAAAAGCTATTCTCAAAGGCCCCGAACTGGTGATCAGCATTGCCAATGAAAGTATGCTCAATATCTGGCGGCGCAGGCTCGATGAGGTCGAGGGAAAAAGGCTCGTCGATGTTTTTCCTGAGCTGAAAGGCCAGAAATTCCTGGCACTTTTAGACGAAGTATATCATAGTGCGCAAATCTACCGGGAAAATGAGGCGATCGCTTATGTCGATGGACCCGGCGGCCTGAAAAAGCACTACCTCGATTTTCAATACGCGCCGATATTTGAAATTGACGGCAGCGTGTCCGGCATTATGGCCTCGGTGAACGACGTGACGGACAAGGTGACGCTGCGTCAGCAATTTGCCGAAACTGCCGACCGGCTTTCGCTCGCTACCGACGGAACGCGCCTCGGGACCTGGGACCTGAACATCCAGACGAAAGAAATCATCTATTCGGGAAGAATGGCGGTGATTCTGGGATATGATGAGGACGCTGTCCTTACCCACAGTGAAATGAGGGACATGATTCATCCCGAAGACCGCCATACCATTGTGGAGAAGGCTTTTAGTACAGCGCTCGAAACAGGCGTTTATTACTACGAGGCGCGCGTTATCCACCGCGATCAGTCGGTGCATTGGGTGCGGACGCAGGGGAAGGTGTTTTTCGGTGAAGGGCATGTGCCGCTACGGATGCTCGGTACGATGATGGACATTACCGACCGTAAGGAGTCGGAGCTCGCGCTGAAAACCAGTGAGGGAAAATTCAGGACGCTCGCTGATTCCATGCCGCAGTTTGTGTGGACAGCCGATTCACAGGGATATATTACCTACTTCAACCGGTCGCTGCTTGACTATTCCGGTTTTTCGGCAGAAGAAATAGAAAGGGAGGGCTGGCTGCCTCTTGTACATCCCGACGACCTGGCCGAAAGTATAAGGCTGTGGATCGAATCGATCACGGAGGGCTCCGAATATCTCTTTGAGCACCGGCTTAAACGTGCCGATGGGGAATACCGGTGGTATCAATGCCGGGCCATTCCGCAGCGCCGCGCCGACGGCACGATCGAAATGTGGGTGGGGACGAGCCTGGATATTCATGATAGCCGCCTATTTATCGACCAACTCGAAACAAAAGTACAGGAGCGGACTCAGCAACTGCTGGTGGCGAACAACGAGCTCGTGCGTACGAATATGGAACTCGCGCAGTTCGCGTACGTGGCGAGCCACGATTTGCAGGAGCCGCTCCGGAAAATCCAGACATTTGCCACCCGTATTCTCGAAACCGAGCGGGACAATCTTTCCGAGCGCGGCAAGGATTATTTCAACCGGATGCAGGCTTCGTCCACGCGTATGCAGCAGCTGATCGTCGACTTGCTTGCTTTTTCCCGGGCCAACGTTGCGGAAAAGGATCTCGAAAACACCGATCTGAATCTGGTGTTGCAGAATGTGAAGGAACAGTTGGTCGATGTCATTCAGGCTGGAAATGCGGTTATTAAAAGTGATGTTCTGCCGGTAAGGGAAGTGATTGCCTACCAGTTTGAGCAGTTGTTTATGAACCTGATCACGAATGCGCTCAAATTTGTTGGCCCGGACAGTACGCCGGTAATAGAAATACGTTCGGGAGAGGTGCCGGGCGCCGCCATTCCGTTGGCCGAAGCCGATGCCAACCGCTTATATCAGTACATTTCTTTTACCGATAACGGCATCGGGTTTGATCCCCAGTACAAAGACCGTATTTTTCAGGTCTTCCAAAGATTGCACAACCGCTCGGCTTATGAAGGTACCGGCATTGGCCTGGCGATTTGTAAAAAGATCGTGGAAAACCATAAAGGGCTGATCGACGCCGTCGGGAAGCCGGGCGTTGGGGCGACGTTCATTATCTATTTGCCCGTCGGATCCTGATCCAGAGCCGGTTTTTTACGGCCGGTGTAGGTAATGGCAATGCCGAAGAGGATAATGACACCGCCGCCGATCATTTGCACGGTTATTTTTTCTCCGATAAAAATCCACGCGAAAATCCCTGTAACAACTGCCTGGCTCAAAAGGCTGAGTGAAACGCTCTTGGCGTCCATTTGCTTCATAGCGGCATTGATCGTCAGCCAGCCGATGAGCTGGCAAACCAACCCTTGCACCACAAAAACGCCCCAGATCACCGGTTCAAAATGCCAGATGGGCTGATCGAATACGAGGCATATTGCAAACAGGTAAATGCTCGAAATCGCCATGCTAATGGTCATAAAGCTGACAATATCGATTTTGTTCAAAACCGTTTTGCTGATTAGCATATAAGATGCGTAAAGCACTCCCGAAAGCATTGCCAGAGCAAATCCCAGGTCGAATTTCATGGCAATAAACGTTTCGATGCCTATCAGAATGACCATTCCAATAAGGGCTACCAACGTACCGAGCCAGAAGCGGGGGCCGGGTTTATCAGGCAGGAACAGGAACGTACCCACACCCACCCATACGGGCGAGAGGTTGGTCAATAAAGTGGCCTGTGTGGCATTGGAATAATGAATGGAGAGATTCCAGACGGCAATATCACTCGCAAATATGATCCCGCATAGTACGATCGGGAACCAGAGCGCGCCGCTGGGTAAGGTAAATTTCCTGCGAAACAACACATAAGGCAGCAAAAACAGCAGCCCAAGCAGCATTCTGTAAAAGGCGGAGGTAACGCCCGACACCGGTGCCCATTTCACCAGTACCGGGAAAATGCTGATGCTGATGATCCCGATAATCAGGTTAATGCGGGGATTTGACATAAATCAGGGCTAATCTTCGGATTCAATAATTTTTACTCTTCCGATTTCACCGGACTCCAATCGAACTTTAATGCCGTGCGTGTGCACCGGGGCTTTGGTTAGAATATCTTTCACAATGCCCTCTGTCAGTTTACCGCTTCGTTGGTCTTTCTTGAGTACGATGGAGACGGCGAGCCCGGGGGCGATATTTTTTCTTTCGGTTCCTGATAATGACGACATGCTACGCAGCTTTCGCGGTTTTAATTTTTTGTAGGATCTTGATTTCGTCGATCGAAATGGTGCTGATAAGCTCAAACAGGCCATTGATCGTTTTTAAGTCGGACAACATTTTCCGCACGGGAGACTGATCGGCCTTTTCGATGCCAAGCTCTTTGATTTGCTTTTTACGGTCGGCGAGCAATGTGAGTAGGCGCTGGTTTTGTGGTAACGATTCCCGCACAATTTCCAGGCTGTTACCGGTTTTTCCGTCGATAATGTCCATCGCAGCCTGTAACTGGCGGTCGATCTGCCGGGTCATCATTTCAAATTCAACCGAAAACTCCAGGTATTCCAATGTCTGTGCGTAGGTCGAAAGCGAAGCGATGTAGGAAGTAAGCATGTGGCTCGTCGCGACGAACTGGTGGTACTCTTCCATGTTCAGTTGCTGGCGTTTGGGTTCGGAGAGCATTTTTTGAAAGTTATCCGAAAGGTTGGCCATCGCGATGATCGCATTCTTTCTTAGTAGTTTCAATTCGTTGATATCCAGCTGTTTTCCGGTGAATTTGGCCGCTACAATATCAAAGTATTTCCGGTTCGCATCCAATGCGTCTTTCATATATTGCTTGATCTGCGAGTGCTCCCAAACCGGCAGGACATAGGAGGAAATAAAGTAGGCAATCAGCGAGCCAATCACGGTATCCACCACGCGGTCCTGCAACACATTGGTCACATGCTGCGGATTAAGGAAGTGAAACGACAGGATCACATACAACGTAATGCTCGTAGATGCGACGAAGTAGTTGATTTTCAGAAAGCTGTATGCCAGTATCATCGAAACCATCATCAGGATGAACAGTGGCGTGCTTTCCTGGATCAGGTAAAGCAGCAGAAACCCTATGACTACCCCCAGGATCGTCCCGCCGATCCGGTGGATATTACGCTGCTTGGTAATACTGAACGCCGGTTTCAGGATCACGGCGATCGTCAGCAAAATCCAGTAGCCGTGTCCCACATCGAAAAAGAGCGAGGCAATGTACCCTGCCAGCAACCCGAGCGTTACCCGAACCGCGTGCCGGAAATGGCTCGATTTAAGTGAAAGGTTATCCAGCAGAATGCGCGGGTGGTAATCCTGCTTTGGCGTGAAATCTTCCGCTTCGACAGTCAGTTTATAATCGTTGCTCACATCCGCTTCATACTTTGTGGCGCGGTGCAGTTTTTTCACGCGCTCGGTGACGTCCTGCAAGCTGTTGAGAATTTGCCGGAGCATGATGAAATCCTCCATATTGTCATGGTTCATCTTATGCTCGCGCATGCGCTCGAATGCACGCTGGCATTTGTTGAATGCCTCGTCGAGGTCGTGACGCGGGTGGGAGGCGTATCCGCTTTGCACGGCCAGCCCGATCTGCTGTATTTCAGCCGCCAGCCAGGTAATGTAGGTCCCAAATAGCCGCAGCACCTTCGTATGGTCGAATGCGCGGTGGAGGTTGGCGTAATTTTGCTGTGAATTGAGTATCCTTTCAAAAAGATCGATGCTATCGAGGAACATCAGCATCAGTATCCGGCTCTTGGTCGTCGATTCCGTTACGATTTCCCGCGTTTTGAAGAGGATTTCGCGCAGGTTTTCGTGGTTTTCGCGGAGGATTACCTGCTGGTGCACCATGCGGTTGAAGAGTTCGTCGTAATCCGGATTGGCGAAATAGTAATCCGCTTTGATGGATAGCAGTTTGCCCAGTTCTACAAAGTTTTCTCCCAAAAGCTGCTGGATAAGCTTGTAGGGAAGCAGTTTTTGTAAAACCATAAACAATACAAAATACCAGATCCCGCCGGCGGAGAATATCGCCGCAGTGCGGAACACCATGTCCCCGCTGAGGTGGTCATCAATATTAAATACAAAAACGAGCAGCGAAATGAGCCCGATGCTGTTCACGCGGTTGCCATATACGCCCACCAGCGAGAAAAACATCCCGAATACGATGATTTCAAGAAATATAATGAAATGGAAATGCCGCAGGTAGCCCGTAACGCAAGCCACGATGAAGCAGGTTACAATGGCGACGAGCAGGGCATTGCGTCTTCTATGATACGGCCCCGGGTTGTCGGTACCGCCGATCAGCAGCGTGCCGAGGGGAAAGGCAATCCACTCGCTTAATATGCCATAATGATGAAAAATAAGGCTAGGGATGATCGTCCCGAGGGTTAGGCGTACACCGGTCGACAGGTAATGGCTGGAAATAAACTTTTTGAACTCGTCGAGGTAATTCATGGAATCAAATCACGGTGTGTTATTGCAATACTACTATTTTAAATTTCGCAACCCAACAAAAGGCGTACCAAAATTTAATGGTGGCCCGAAGGCGCTTATCCGTCCGGCCTGGGCCGTTTTTTGTATATTTGGAAGGGATTAGGAGAAAGGAACCGGAGAAAATTTGGAATCTTCCCGTAATTTACGAACCATCGCGATCCCGTTATAGTTCTATTTCCAATGCTACTTCAACCAAAAGTTTCCATATTTTGAGAAAAAGGATCAAACGTAACGCAAGACTGGTCCGTTACGTCGTCTACAAAGAGACACTGATTGACTTCAAAGACCATTTCTGGACTTTCCTCGGCTCATTCCTCGGTATCGGCCTCATTGGTCTGCTCAACGACAAGCAATTTACCGATTCCGACTCGTTGTTTTTGATTGGCTCCTTCGGGGCGTCTTCGGTGCTCATTTATGGGATCGTGAATAGCCCGCTCGCGCAGCCGCGCAACCTCATAGGCGGGCACGTGATATGCGCGCTCGTGGGTGTGACGGTGCATAAAATTATTCCTGATCAGATCTGGCTGTCGTCGGCATTTGCGGTTTCGGTATCCATCGTCTTAATGCAGGTAACCAAAACCCTTCATCCTCCCGGTGGAGCTACGGCGCTGATCGCCAACATCGGCTCGGAGAAGATCAAGGCGCTGGGATATATGTACGTGCTGAGCCCGGTGCTTAGCGGGGTGCTTATATTACTTTTTGTAGCCGTCATGGTGAACCGGTTTGCGGCGCACCGCAAATATCCGGCCAACCGAAACTGGTACAAAGTGTGGGAACGCAGGTATTTCACCAGGGTTTAAAACAAAAATAGCTGCTCTTTTTGGACTGAACCCAAAAAGTTGGACGGTTTAACAATTATCGATTAGTGTGATGAGCCCGGTACTGCACCGGGCTCATTCCGTTTAGATTGAGCCTGATCCTGTCGTTGTTGTAGTAGGCGA